>JACKQG010006214.1_pt1 | contig 12758 bp, 11 predicted proteins | sample 8237621 | NCBI WGS metagenome assembly JACKQG01 (sample SAMN15677084, study PRJNA649215) | marine metagenome | biome: marine; feature: Black Sea; material: saline water; isolation source: suspended particulate matter (SPM) from the Black Sea western gyre | collected 2013-06-09/2013-06-10 | depth...
CCGTACTCTCTCAACTGGCGAATTCCGAGTCCAGGACTTTATCCACAGACTGCTATCCCCTCGCGGCAGTTACACTTAGCCACCGTTTCGCGCTCGCCCATTCATGATGCGTTGCACCGCCCACCTCTGGTTTCCTTGTCTCCTGTCGGTCTTGGCGGCCCCCGCTGTGGCCCAGGACCCGCCGCCGGCAGCTCAAGAGTCCGTCCACGTCTCCTGGAACACCCAGGACCGCGTCGCCGATCCGACTCCCGTCCGCTTCCGGATCGGATTCGAGCAGACCACCATCGATCCCTCCGAGGATCTCGGTCTGCTCGGCATGCACCTGGACTTCCTCGAGCCGCTCGAGGGCTGGCCGGGCATCTTCTTCGGCCTCGGCGGCTTCACTGCGGTGGACGGCTACCGCGGCGGCTTCCTCGCCGGCGGCCTGGAAGGCGGGCTCAATCACCATTTCAGCGACTCGGTCTCGATCGATGCTGGCATCTTCGTCGGCGTCGGCGGAGGCCACAGCGTGCCCAACGGCACCGGCGTGATGCTGCGCGAGCACCTCGGCGGCCAGTACCAGGTCAGCAAGAACCTGGGCCTGCGGCTCGAGTTCTCGAACATCGACTTCCCCAACGGCACGATGGGCGACTTCCAGCTCGGCGTCGGCGCCGCCTGGACCATGGCGCCGTGGGTGGCGCGCAACGAGGTCCGCGCCGGGCGCGTCTTCCCGGCCGCCGCCCAGCCGGAGGTCACGCGCCTGCGCTTCAGCGCCGGCGGCACCTTCCTGCTGGTGGATTCGAGCTCGAAGTACACCAACGGCAAGTCGGTCGACGCCGACATCAGCCTCGTCGGCGGCCGCGCCGACCTGTTCCTCGACGACAACCTGTTCCTGGCGCTGTCGGCCGGCGGCGCCCTGGTCGGCGACATCCAGGGCTACGCCCAGGTCCTGACCGGCGTCGGCTACTCCATGCCGATCGACGAGCGCTTCTCGATCGAGGGCACCTTCCTGGTCGGCGGCGCCGGCGGCGGCGGCGCCGACACCGGCGGCGGCCTGGTGGTCCAGCCGGGGATCGGCGGCCGCATCCACTTCCACCCGCAGGTGAGCGGCGGCGTCACCCTGTCGCGCCTGATGGCGGTCGACGGCGACTTCGACGCCACCGGCATCGGCTTCGACCTGGCCTTCAGCACCGGCCTGCCGGACTACAAGCCCGGGGTGCGCGGCGTCCTGCTGCCCGACCAGACCTCGCTGTCGCTGTGGGTGGTCGAGGTCATGCACCGCAGCTACTTCCCGCGCGAGGACGTGCGCCTCGACACCGGCCGCGACATGGGGACCATGCACGAGCTCGGCCTCGGCCTGGCCTTCCCGCTGACCACCGAGATGGAGCTGACGGCCCAGTTCTTCGGCGCCTACGAAGGCGCCGAGGACGCCTACGCCGAGGGCTGGCTGGGCGGCCGCTACCGCCACCACTTCGCCGGCCACCCGAGCCAGGCGCAGTGGCACCTGATCCTCGCCGGCGCCATGGGCATGGGCGGCGGCGGCAACGTCTCGAACGGCGACGGCGCCATGTGGGACATGCGCGGCGGCGTCGGCTTCACCTTGAGCCCCACCGTCGACCTCGACCTGACCCTCGGCCGCACCGCCGCGGTCGACGGCGACTTCGACGCCTGGTCGTTCCAGGGCGGCCTGAGCTGGCGCTTCGGCGTCCCGGTCACCAAGGGCTGATCGCGGCCAGCGGCCTCGACCGAGCGGTCGCGGCGGCCGCCAGCCGCTACACTCCCCCCGGGGGTGTGCTGGCGCCGCCCTCGCTCCGCAGATGACCCCGTCCCCGCTGGCCCGCCTGCTGCCCCTGGTCGCGCTGCCGCTGCTGGCGGCGGCCGCCCCTGCCCAGGACCCGAGCGGGCTCGGCGACGTCGCCGGCGGCCCGGCGCGCGACCCTGGCCACCCGGGCAGCCTGCCCTCGAACCGGGAGTGGGTGGCCGACCCGGTGCCGGTGCGGGTGCGGATGACCTACGAGGGCACCAAGATCCACGACCGGGAGAACCTGGGGCTGTTCGGGATCCACTTCGATCTGCTGGACATCTGGGACGCGGTGCCCGGCCTCTACGCCCACGTCGGCGGCTACGGCGCCGCCGCCGGCGGCCGCGGCGGCCTGTTCACCGGCGGCTTCGGCCTCGGCTGGCGCCACCCCTTGGGCGATGGCATCGAGTTCGACGCCAACGCCTTCTTCGGCGCCGGCGGCGGCGGCGGCGCCCCCCAGGGCAGCGGGCTGATGCTGCGCGAGTCGATCGGCCTCGAGTACGCCGCCAGCGACCGCCTCGGCCTGCGGGTGGAGGCCGCCAACATCCACTTCCCCGACGGCGACATCGACGGCCAGGAGGTCGCGGTCGGCCTGAGCTGGAAAGGACGGCCGTGGATCGCCCGCAACGACATCGAGGCCGTGCGCGCCTACCCGGCCACCGAGGCCCCCGACCCGAACCGGCTGCGGGTCGGGCTGTCGGGGCTGAGCCACCAGCCCTTCAACCAGGCGCGGCGCACCGACGGCAGCAAGATCACCGCCGACATCGGCCTGATCGGCGTCCGCGGCGACTGGTTCCTCGACCAGAACTTCTTCGTCACCGTCTCGGCCCACGGCGCCCTCACCGGCGACGTCGACGGCTACGCCCAGCTCCTCGGCGGCGTCGGCTACGCGCTGCCGCTGGGGCTCGGCGTCGACCTCGAGGGGGCGGTGCGGCTGGGCGCCGGCGGCGGCGGCGGGGTCGACACCGGCGGCGGCTTCCTGGCCCTGCCGACCCTCGGCCTGCGCGCCAACTTCAACCCGACCACCAGCCTGGCGGTCCACGCCGGCCGCCTCTACTCGCTGAACGGCACCTTCGACGCCACCAGCATCCTGGCCGAGATCGGCTTCAGCACCTCGACGCCGAGCTACTCGCCCGGCATCCCCGGCCTGCGCGTGCCCGACGGCACCCCGCTGTCGCTGTGGCAGCTCGAGGTCAAGGAGCGGATCTACTTCCCGACCGCCGGCACCGAGCTCAAGAACGGCGGCGGCATGGATACCGTGCACGAGCTGGGCCTGGGCGTGGCCTACCCGCTGGCCTGGGACCTGGACTTCACCGGCGAGGCCTTCGGCGCCTACTCCGGCGACGTCGGCGGCTACGCCGAGGGCTGGCTCGGCCTGCGGCTGCGGCACGGCTTCGAGCGGCTGCCCGGCACCGAGGGAATCCTCGGCTTCTCGCTCGGCGCCGGCGGCGGCGGCGGCGTGGCGGTCGGCGACGGCCTGCTTTGGAACGGCCGCGCCGGCCTGGGCTGGGTGCTGTCGCCGAGCGCCGCGCTCGAACTGACGCTGGGCTACACCGACGCGGTCGCCGGCGAATTCAACGCCTACACGGCCCAATTGGGCGTGAGCTGGCGCTTCGCGCTGCCGGTGTCGCGCTGATCCGCCCACCGAGGCGCGGGGTCCTTCCCGGGAGTGAGCATGTCCGAGCAGAGAGTCGTCCTGATCACCGGCGCCGGCAGCGGCATCGGCCGCGCCAGCGCCCTGCGCTTCGCCCGCGAGGGCTGGCGGGTGGTGGCGATCGGCCGGCGCCGCGAGAAGGTCGAGGAGACCGCCGCCGCGATCGCGGCCGACGCGCAGGCGCGGGCGGCCGGCGGCGGCTGCCAGACGGCCGCGCTGGACGTGGCCGAGGCCGGCGCCATGGCGGCGCTGGCGGACAGCGTGGTCGAGGCGCGCGGCCGCCTCGACGCCCTGGTGGCCAACGCCGGCATCGCCTACGCCCGTCACGCGGCGCTCGAGACCAGCGACGAGGACTGGGACGAGACCCTGCGCATCAACCTGACCGGCGTGCACCGCTCGTGCACCGCGGTGCTGCCCCACATGGTGGCGGCGGGCGCCGGCGCGATCGTCACCATCGCCTCGATCGCCGGGCAGGTGGGCATGGCCCAGCGCGGCAGCTACGGCACCAGCAAGGCCGGGGTGATCGGCTACACCCGCAACCTGGCGGTGGACTACGCCCCCCACGGCGTGCGCGCCAACGCGGGCCGCCCAGGCTTCATCGTCACCGCCATCCACCGCCACCCCCTCCCCGCGCCGGGTGAGCCCGGGCCGGCGGAGCCGGGGGCCCAGCCCCCGCCGGGCCTGGGCGAGCCCGAGGACGCCGCGGCGGCGATCTGGTTCCTGTGCTCGGACGACTCGCGCTGGATCACCGGCGTCGACCTGAGCGTCGACGGCGGCTACACCGCCTGGTGAGGCGGCCGGACGCGGCCGGACCGCCCCCGAGCCGCGACCGACTCAGGCGAGGTCGAGCCGCAGCGTCCGCCGGATCTTCTCCCGCTGCTCGGCCCGCACCCCGGCCTCCTCGGCGTAGTCCGGCCAGCGCGCCACCACGGCCGTGACCTCCTCCAGCATCGCCGCGGCGCGCCCGCGCTTCAGGCCGGCCGTCCTGCCGCAGGCGACGAAGTCCTCGGGCACGAAGCCGTCGCGCTTGCCGTTCAGGCTCATCTGGTGGCTGCCGGTCCAGGCGCCGGCCGGCTGGTAGCTGTAGATCACGTCGTAGGCCGGCGCCAACGACCAGGTGCCGCGCTTGTCCATCAGGAAGGCGATGTTCTTGACGTGGTCGTCCTGGTTGCGCGCGACGACGTTGAAGACCATCCGCAGGAAGAGCTGCTCGAGATCGGCGGGCGGGAGTTCGAGCTGCCGTACCACCCGGAATGCCTGCTCGTAGGCGTGGGCGCCTGCGTCGTGGAAGTCGAAGTGGGCGAGCGCGCCGAGCGTCTGCATGTGCAGCTTGCCGCCGCCCTCGGCGCGGTCGAAGCGGCGGGTCATGAAGTGGCTGCGGCCGTTCTCGTGCAGCAGCCGGCAGGGGCGCATGTCGACGCCGGCGTCCGCCGCCATCCGGTGGTAGGCGTATTCGATCCGGCCGTAGCCCTGCGGATCCTCGAGCTCCTGGTCGCGGTTGCCGGACACGCCGTCGAACTTGAGCAGCCAGTGCTCGAAGCCGGGGTCGGCGGGGACCTGGCCGGAGCGCAGCTCCTGGGTCGCCGGATTCCAGGCGATCACCGCCTTGGCGCGGGCGCCGCCGGCCGAGGTGCCGACCTGCAGGATCTCCTTCAGGGTGCCGGCGCGGGAGTCCTCGCTCAGGTAGCCCGCGAGATCGGCGCGCTGGGAGAGGATCGCCGACGCCAGCTCCACCATCGCCGCCACTTCGAGGGTCTCGGCCGCGCGGGCTTGCGGGCCGGTCGCCGGCTCGAACTCCAGCGCGCCCATGCCGCGCCTGCCGACGTAAGCCAAGCGCTCGACGGCGTTGAAGCTGGCCGGCGCCCGCCCCTGGCTCTCGAGCCAAGCGTCGATCAGGGCGTTGCCGAAGCGGTCCGGCAAGGAATCCGCCAGCAGGCCCGGCAGACCGTGGAAGGTGGCGCGGTTCATCCCGGTGAACTGGAACCGGCCGGGGCCCAGCGGCATGGTGAGCGGCGCGACCTGGATCCGGCTGGCGAGGAAGCCGTCGGCGTATTCGAAGGTGGCGCAGGGCCCGCCGTCCTCCAGCAGGACCGCGCCGATGGTGGTCCCCCACAGCCGCACCTCGGCCAGCGTGCTCATGCGTCCTCACCCCAGGCCCAGGGCCCGCCGCGGGCCTCCCGCTTCGGCGAGGCCCGCTGGCGCCGCTTCCGGCGCTGCTTCAGCAGCTCCATCGGCCGCGGGCCGAGCTCGGGCAGCAGCTGCTCCAGGATGTCCACCAGGTCGAGCGCGCGCAGCACCCGGATCCAGTTGCCGATCTGCGACGAAGCGCCGGCTTCGATCCGCTCGAGCGTGCGCTTGGAGACCCCGGCGCGGTCGGCCACCTCGGCCTGCGACCAGCCGCGTTCCAGGCGGCGCGAAGCGAGGCGCCGGCCGAGCTCTAGCAAGACGGCGGATTCGCTGAGTTGGCCGTTGATCTTCATGTCTGGCCTCCTGGCACAGGGAAAGGAGGTTCGCCCATAATTATCGTCATATTTGACGAATACTTAGACCAAATTTAGTTATTTCGCCATATTTGACGAGTTAAAGGCCTTGCCAGGCAAGGAGCTGGGAACCGGGCTCGCTCAGGCCGGCGGCCAGGGCGGCGCCGCGCACTTCTCCCGTGGCGCCACGTCGGCGTAGGCGACGCGCGGGTCGGGCGTCGGCTCGGGCGCCTCGGCGCCGTAGCGGCGGGCCAGCTCGTTCTCAGGGTAGTAGAGCTGCTGCTGGCCCTCGCCGGGCCGGTGACCGATCGCCAGCAGGGCGCAGGGGCCGTCGCCGTCCCCCACGAAGACGTGGCTGGTCCCGGCCGGGCAGTGCACGAAGTCCCAGGTCCGCAGCGCGCGCGCCTCGCCGTTGACCAGCAGCTTGCAGCGGCCGGACAGGACCAGGAAGTCCTCCTGCGCCTCCTCACGGTGGTAGCGGCAGTTGGGCTTGCCCGGCTCGAGCAGGAACAGGTGGATGCCGGTCTGCGGGAATGGGTCGCCGGCGTCGAAGCCGCAGGCCTTGCCGAAGGCCTCGAAGTGCTTCCAGTCGGCCTCCGCGACGTTCTTCACGAACCAACCGTCTCGTTCTTCGATCATGGTGCCGCCATTCTGGACCGTTTCCGGGGCGCAGGCAACGCCCGCCTGCCGAGCGTGCCGCGGCGCCACGCGCCCTCGATGGCGCGGTAGAATCACGGCGCCATGGATCACACCAGCACCGACAGCGTCATCGTCACCGTGGAGACCAGCTTGGGCATCGACGAAGCGGTCGCCGCCTTGGAGAAAGCGGCCGTCAGCGAGAAGTTCGGCGTCGTCGGCTTCCACGACATGAACGCCACCATGGCCAAGAAGGGCATCACGATGGAGCGCCAGGTGCGCATCGTCGAGATGTGCCAGCCGCAGATCGCCAAGGAGGTGATCGGGCTCGAGCCGGAGATCAGCGCCGCCCTGCCCTGCCGCGTCTCGGTGTTCGAGCGCGACGGCAAGAACTGGCTGTCGACGATCCGCCCCACCGCCATGCTCGGCATGTTCGGCGTCGAGGGCGCCGAGCCGATGGCCCTGCAGATCGAGGCGACGATGCTGCGGATCATGGAGAAGGCGCGGAGCTGAGCGCCGGGTCGGCCGCTTCCTCCGGCAGGCGCACCAGGCGCAGGTCGTCGAGGATGCCGTAGAAGGCCGGCAGGGCCAGCAGGACCATCGCCGTCGAGGCGAGCAGGCCGAAGACGATGCTGGTCGCCAACGGGATCAGGATCTGCGCCTGCAGGCTCTTCTCCAGCAGCAGCGGGACCAGGCCGGCGATGGTCGTCAGCGAGGTCAGCAGCACGGCGCGGAACCGGTCGCGGCTGGCGCCGGCGGCGGCTTCCTGAACCGGCATCCCTTCCCGCCGGCGGTTCTTGACGAAGACCACCAGCAGGATGGAGTCATTCACCACGATCCCGGCGAGCGAGACCAGGCCGAGCATGTTCGGCATGGAGAGGTTCAAACCCATCGCCAGGTGGCCCCAGACCACCCCGATCAAGGCGAAGGGGATCACCGCCATGACGATGAGCGGCTCCAGGTAGCTGCGGAACTGGAAGCTGAGCAGCACGAAGATCCCCAGCAGGCCGATGACCATGCCGCGCAGCATCGAGGTGCGCGTCGCCCCGCCCTCGCTGATCTCGCCTTCCAAGCTGGCGCGCAGGCCGGGGTGGCGCTGCAGGAAGCCGGGCAGGAACTCCTGCTGGAGCTGCCCCAGGATCTCGGCGGTGTTGCTGGTGCCCGTGTTCACGTCCGCCTGGATCGAGACGGTCCGCTGGCCGTCGACGCGGGCGATGCGGGCCCAGCCCCGGGCGCGCTCGAGCCGCGCCACCGACTGCAGCGGCACCAGGTCACCGGCGGGAGTGGTGAGGTGGAAGCCGTCGAGGTCGGCGAAGCCGTCGCGGTCCTCCGCCGCCAGGCGCACGTTGATCTCGAATTCCTCGACGCCGACCTGGATCACCGCGGCTTCCTGGCCGTGGAAGGCCGCCCGCACCTGGTCGGCGATGCCGCGGGCGTCGAAGCCCAGGACCGCGGCGCCGGGCTCCACCCGCATGCGGATCTCGGGCTGGCCGGGCCGGAGGTCGTCGCTCAGGTCGAGGACCCCGGGGAAGCGGTGCAGCCAGGCCTGCAGCTCGAGCGAAGCGGACTTCAGCTCGGCCAAGTCCTCGCCTTGGAGCCGGATGTAGATCGGCCAGCCGGCCGGGCCGAAGGCCGGCTCGGCGAAGCGGATGCCGACGAGGTCGGGGATCGAGCCGGTCTCCTGGCGCCAGCGCATCAGGAGCTCGTCGATGGTCGCGTCCCGGACCTCCGCCGAGAGCAGGTCGGCCGAAACGGTCAGGACGTGCGGGCCGGTCTCGTAGGCGTCGACGTTGCGGTTGAACTGGACGCTGACCGACCGCACCAGCTCGGCGCCGCCCGGCTGCCGCGGAGCGAGCTCGGCGTCGATCCGCTACAAGGCACCGGTGAGGCGGGCCGCCACCGCCTCGGCGGTCGCCAGCGGCGTGCCTTGGGGGAGCAGCGCCCGCGCCACGATGACGTCGCCGTCGATGTCGGGGAAGGCCTGGAACTTCACCCGGCCGCCCGCGACCATGCCGGCGGTGAGCAGGAGCAGGCCCGCCAGGATCCCGGCCACGAGGTAGCGCCAGCGGAAGATCCAGTCCACCGCCGACCCCAGCAGCCTCTCCCGCACCCAGGCCAGGCCGGCGTCGAAGCGGCGCCGGAAGCGGCCGGGACGGTCCCGGCGCGCCCGCTGGAGGGAGTGCGCCAGGTGGTGCGGCAGGATGAAGAAGGCCTCGATCAGGCTGACCCCGAGCACGAAGATGAGCACGATGGGGACCGGCCGGAGGACCTTGCCGATATCTCCTTGGAGGAAGCTGAGCGGCCCGAAGACGGCCACCGTGGTGAGGAAGGAGGACAGCACCCCCCACTTCACCTCGCCGGTGCCGGCGACCGCCGCCTCGAGCGGCCGCTTCCCCAGGCGCAGGTGCCGGGCGATGTTCTCGGCGATGACGATCGCGTCGTCCATCAGCAGGCCGATGGCCAGCAGCAGCGCCACCATCGAGATCATGTTGATCGACTGGCCGAACGGCGGCAGGAAGAACAGCGCGCCGAGGAAGGCGACCGGGAGCCCCATCGCCACCCAGAAGGAGTAGCGGAAGCTGAAGAACAGCCACATCACCAGGAACACCAGCGCCAGCCCCTGGATGCCGTTGACCACCAGCATCTCCAGGCGGTCCCGCACGATCGAGGTGAGGTCCTCGGTCAGGGTCAGCTCGACTCCCCGCGGGCTCCGCGCCCGCTCCTCCGCCAGGAAGGCCCGCACCCTGTCGTTCACCTCCAGGCTGTCCTCGGACTTCGTCTTGCTGATCTTCAGCAATCCGGCGCGCTTCCCCTGGAACAGGATCTTGTCCTCGTCGAGTTCGAAGCGGTCGCTGACCGTGGCGATGTCCCCGAGGCGGATCTCCGCCCCGCCGCCGCCCGCCAGGACCACCAGCGCCGCCACCTCGTCCGGCGTCCGGCGCTGGTCGGTGAAGCGCAGGCTCAGGTCCCGCTCGCCGGTCTGGAGGACGCCGGCGGGGAGGTCGAGGCTCTGCCGGGCGATCGCCCGCGCCACGTCGTCGATGCCCAGACCGTGCTGGCGCAAAGCGTGCTGCGAGAGCTCGACCCGGATCTGGCGGTCCGAGAAGCCCTCGACCTCCACCAGCGAGACGCCCGCGTCGCGCCGCAGCCGCTGCTTCAGGTCCTCGCAGTAGCTCTTGAGGTCGGCCGGCGGGCCGGCGGCGGTGACGGCGATGGAGATCACCGGATCAGTCCGGTGCAGCTCACGCACCACGGCCGCTTCGGCGGCCGCGGGGAAGTCGTCGATGGCGTCCACCTCGGTCCGGACCTCGTCGCTGAAGGTGCGGAAATCCCCGCCCTCGCGCATCTCGATGGTGACCCGGCCCAGGCCGTTGCGGGCCTCGGACCGGACCTCCTCGACGTCGGTCACGCCGTCCAGGGCGTCTTCGATCCGCAGGCACACGGCTTCCTCGACGTCCGCCGGGGCGGCGCCGGGATAGACCACCGAGACCTCGAGCTCCTTGGCCGCGTAGTCGGGGAAGGTCTCCCGCTGGAGCTGGGAGACCGACAGCGCCCCCATCGCCAGCAGGATCAGCAGCAGCAGGTTGGCCGCGGTCGGGTGGGCGGCGAAGAAGCGGATCACCGCCCTGGCCCGCTCCCACGGGCTTCCGACAGGAGCGCCTCCAGCAGCTCCTCATCCACCTCGGGCGCGACCAGGCTCCCGTCGAAGACCGAGACCGGATCCGAGACGATCACCAGCTCGCCCGCGGCGACGCCGCCGGAGACCGCGACCAGGTCGCCCTGGGCGAAGGCCACCTCGACCGGGCGCGAACGCATCCGGCTCTCCCCGTCCACGACCCACACGCGGTCGCCGCGGAGCGCCGAGCGTGGCAGGACGATCTTCCCGGGCAGCGCGGCGCCGCGCAGCTCGACCTCCACGAACATGTCCCGCATCAGGGGCGGCCGCGTGCCGGACCGGGCCTGGGCATAGGGCTGGTCCACCTGGACGATGAAGCTCACGGTGCGCGTCCGCGGATCCAGGCTGGCGCCGACGCGGGCCAAGCGCGCCTCCCACTCCACCACGAAGTCGGCGTCCCGCAGGCGGACGACGGCGGCGACGTCGAGCTCCGCGGGCAGACCGCTGCCTGCGCCGACGATCGGTTGCCCAGGCGGCAGCAGGCGCCGGACGCGATCGATCTGGAACTGTGCCGGGACCTCCACGCTGACGATGGCGTCGCCGGTGGCCAGGGTCTGGCCCCGGCCCACGTAGCTGCCGGCCTGGACCGAGACCTGCGTCAGCCGCAGGTCGGCCGGCGCGACGATCCGGGTCCGCTCGAGATCCCGGTTCGCGGCCCGGATCAGGGACTCCTGGCTGGCGAGCCGGGCCTCCAAGGCGCGCACGCGAGCCGGCTGCAGCCGCAGCGCGTTGCGCAGCCGTTGGACCAGGGTCCGCTGGGCCAGCACGCGGCGCTCGGCCTCGTCGACGACCGCCTGCGAGACCGAATGGACCGCCGCCAGCTCCCGGTTCCGGGCCAGGTCCGACTCCGCCAGGGCGAGTGACCGCTCCTCGATCTGCCGGGAATCCTGGTCGTTGATCTCCTGCAGGACGAGCTCCTCGAGCTGGGCGCGCAGCTCCTCGGCCCGGCTCCCGGCTTCCTCGACGGCGAGCTCGAAGTCCACCGGATCGATGCGGAGCAGCTCGGTGCCCTGCGGAACGATCGAGCCTTCGGTGTAGAGAGGGTGGGCCTCCATGACGAGGCCTGGGACCTCGGCAACCGCCTGCCAGCTGAGGGTCGGCCTGACGGTGCCGAAGCCGACCGCGCGCGGCACCAGGTCGACGGCCGGCGCTGGCAACACGCGCACCGCCAGTGAACGCTCCGCAGCGATCTCCTGGGGTGAGCCGGTCCGCGACTGGACCAGGACCACCAGCAGCGCGGCGCCGCCGAGCAGCGGCGGAAGGAGGAGGAGTTTCCGGGAGAGTCGCGGGAAGCGGGGTCTCATGAGTCGGGTCGGCTGAGGAGGCGAGGGGGAGGCGGCGGAGGACTCACGGCCGGCCGGAGCGGCGCAGGAAGCGCTCCAGTTCGCGGCGGACGGTTTCGGGCTGCTCACTGCCGAGGCCGGTATCGACCGGGGTGCCGTGGCCTCCACCGGAGGCCCCGCGAATCACCCCGATCACCATCCACACCAGGAGCATGACGGGAGTGTCCTGGGACACCTCTCCGCGGCGCTGAGCCTCGGCGAGGCAGTCCCGAAGGAAGTGCACCGAGCGCGCGACGATCTTGCCGACGCGAACCGCCCCGGCTTCGCCGCCGGCTTCGGCCAGCCGACCGCTGAAGACCAGCATCATCAACTCCGGCTTCTGGCGGACGAGCTTCAATCGATTCACGAGGAAAGCGCCGAGCCGGTCGAGGGCTTCTCCCTCTTCCGGCGGGAAGGTGCTGGCGAGAGCGGTCTCGAAGCGGTCGATCGCAGCTTCGACGACCTCCTCCATGCTCTTGAAGTGGCGGAAGATCGTGCCGTCGGCGATCCCGACCTCGGCCGCCAAGGCAACGGCGGTCAACTGCCGCACGCCCCGCGTGGCGATGATCCGAAGGGCGGCCTCGGCGATCTGCCGTTGCCGCTCTGCGGTGGGTAGGCGAGTTCGGGAGCTCACGGTCCGGAGACTAGCAAGTGTTCACTTGCTGGTCAAATGGGTTCGGGCCAGATGATTACCTAAAGCCTTATTTTTAAATGAGTTGTGTCTCATAATGGGTTCTCTGGAGGCCCTGGTCTGCCGTCTTCGGCACGCATTCTGGGGACCAGGGAGCCCGGGATCCACGCCGTTCTGCCTCGCCGCGTCTCGGCCTTCGAACGCGACGGGAAGAACTTGCTGTCGACGGTCCGCCCCCCCCCCGCCATGCTCGGCAGGTTCGGCGTCGAGGGCGCCGAACCCCTGGCGCTGCAGGTCGAGGCGATCATGCTGCGGATCATGGAGTGGGCGCGGGGATAAACCGGCGCGGCAGTTTTCTTGGCCCCCCCGACCCCTCGGCGGAGATTCCAGGGTGAAATGGGATCTTCACCGATGAACGCGCTCTCCGAATCGGACCTGATCGCCGAGCTGGGCTGGCTCAACCGCCTGGCCCGCTCCCTGGTCCGCGACCCGGCGACGGCCGACGACCTCGCCCAGGACACCGTCGAGGCGGCGCTCGCGAACCCGCCTGGGAACCTCGGCAGCGGCATCCGCCCGTGG
>JACKQG010006216.1_pt1 | contig 12757 bp, 15 predicted proteins | sample 8237621 | NCBI WGS metagenome assembly JACKQG01 (sample SAMN15677084, study PRJNA649215) | marine metagenome | biome: marine; feature: Black Sea; material: saline water; isolation source: suspended particulate matter (SPM) from the Black Sea western gyre | collected 2013-06-09/2013-06-10 | depth...
TTCTTTACAGTCTTTGCTGATAAGAACCAAGTGTCTTTTTCGCCTTTAGTTTGCATTGTTAAGTCATCACCCTTAACTTTAATAACCTTAGCTGCTTGTTTAGGGTTTCTTTCGTTAGTAATACTATCACCAACTCTAACCTTTCCTTCTAATACTGCCTGAGCAGCTTCTATTAAATTGTTCATGTTATTTCAATTCCTTGGCAATACCAATGTTTTTTAATTCATTAGAACCAAACCAAGCGGTTCCTAATCTACTATAAACCTGTTTCATTTCTTTTTGAATTGTATCATTAACCCCAACAAATTTCATTTGAGCATACAATTTCTGAAAATCCTTCATAGTTTGCTCTGCTTGCTTCTCATTAAACTTAGCCTCTGATACGTTCATTCCTTTATATGCTTCTATTATTAGTTTCATTTTATCCAATCCAACATTCAGACGCTTTAACAACACGTGTTTCGGTGTCCCACGGAACTCCGCCTTCGCCTTCTACTTCTAAAGTTAATGTATTTCCATTAATTTTAGTAATTTCTCCAGCAGTTTCGTAATCGTCTTTGAACCAAACTACGTCGCCTACCCTCACTACTTTACCCGAGACCCTTGCCTCTGATACGTTCATTCCTTTATATGCTTCTATTATTATGTTCATACGTCCATTACCTTTATAAATTCTTTTAATGCCTTCTCAGCTTCTTTAACGGATTTAAATTTATCTAATTTATCACCATCAATATACAAGTTAAACTTACTTGTAATAACCGCAGTGATATTTTTCTTTTTACCTAACTTATTAATTTCCTTTTCAACCGTCTCGCCTGAAGGTAATTTAAGCTTCTTTTCTAAAATTAAATTAAATGATTCTTTAAACGTCTGCATTATTTTCTACTGCTGTGGCTTCTGGTGCATACATTGAAGATGCAATATCTTCTTTTCTGCCATTAAGGGCCACATTCATTTTATCAGCCATAATACTATTAAAATTATTATTGCTATTTTGAGCGTCACCGCTTTGTATTGCGTTTATTAAATCTTGTATATCCATATCCATAATGTTATTTATAAAAAAATGTTATTCTAAAGGGTACTTCTCATTAGATCAGGATTAAAGTCCTTATCAGTAACTGGGTCTTTCTTATTATCTTTAGCGATTTGTTTAATATCTTCATCAGTAAGATTAAGAATATTTCTACGAACCCATTCCTTAGACCAGAATGTACCAATATATTCATCCATCATTTGAAGCATTTCTAATCTTTCCTTAAGGATTTCCGTATCCTTAAGTTCAGCATAATAGTTATCTCTACTCCAGTTAATAGACATATCGTCTAATAAATATTTCCATTCTGATGGGGTAATAATCTTCTTAAGAATTAATTGACGTTTAAGGGCTTCAAAGAATAATGTTGAAAACTTATTACGAATTCTATCAATAAACTTCTGAAACTTTAATTCATCACGGGTAATTTCAGATGATCTACCGATGTTAAATGTATCATCATCAACGAGTCTTGAGGTTGGTACATTTAATGCTTTATAAAGTTTATTTTGGAAGTATACAATATCTTCAATTTCCCCTAGGTTTTGACCCCCAGGTAATGTATCAATCTCTGTACCTCTACCACCCTCTCGACGAGGTAACCAGAAGTCTTCCATAATAGATTTATGATCTTTCTGGTCTTTAATAGCACCAGTTGTTGGATCATAAACAATCTTATTACGATACTTATTCATTGTATTGTTTAAGTATTCTTCAGCCTTACCTCTAGGTAAATTACCAACATCAATATAGAATATGCGGCGCTCTGGGGCACGAGAAATACGGTAAATAACCAATGAGTCTTCCATCATTGATAGCTGATTTAAAGGCTTTAAAGCTTTATTTAAATAACCAACAATCTTATCTCTTGTATCATTTAACATACCAGAGTTAACTTGGATAATAGCATCAGTGTTAATCTTAAGACCTTCCCCAGCAGTATTCATATTATCATCTTGATAAACATAGTATTCATCAAGCACTCTAACTAATTCTGCTCCGGTTTTAGGATCCTTAACCTTATCAACCTCTTTAACCTTTCTAATCTTTGTAGGATCAATTTGTCTTAATTCAAGGATACCTTTTTCGGTATTAGATGTATTAAGGATAACATGGAAGAATAATCTACCATCAATATACCACCGTCTAAACATATCCCATCCTTTATGTTTAAAGTCAAGTAATAAAGAAATTTTATCGAATTCTTCCATGATAAGTTTCTTTACTTTATCTGGTTGATCTAAATTGTCTAAGTTTAGTTTAGTGATAACCCCATCTTCTTCTGAGATAGCCTCATTAACAATATCCTCAATGGCTTGATCTACCTCTGGGTAATTAGAAATAGCACGGTATTTCATAATTAGCTCTTTATCATTTTGGAATGAATCCCCATTGATATCTAGGTACTGCCCAAAATATCCACCAGACGGCGAGATCTCATACGATCCATCATGATCCTGAGAGGTAAATGACACTGCTTTATTTGCTATATCTGATTTCTTTCGTTTAAAAGAAAATCCAAATAGACTTTTATCTTTTTCTGCCATATTATATTTGTTATTACACTCTTTGTTAAATATTATTTATAACACTTAAGAAAGAGTGCCCCCGAAGGGACATTCTTTCATGTTACTTAAGTAGTGGTATTAGATTCCCAATATTGTACTTGTAACTCTACTGTAAACTCTTCAATAGTATTTTCAGTATCATAATTTACCTCGATTGCCCCAATGTTAGTTGGGAAACAACCTCTGATATTATATGATTTTAACTCTGTGCCATCCTTATCTAACTGAGCAACGATCATATCTGACATATAATCATTAGGGTTAGTAAGACCAGTATTCTTATTATGTTGGTTAATACCATTCATCCACTCTTCGAATGAATTTCTAATATCAAAACCAGTATCATTAATAATAGTAATTGTCCAAGGTTCAAAAGTTCTATCACCAGCAATCTGTAGTTGTCTACCTCTAAACGGCACCGCAATTGGTGCAATTGTTGAAGCAGGTAATGATGCAGCTTTAACCATAAATGAAGCAAGTTCTACATCAGCAGTAACGTATCCAGGGAAACCTAAAGTTGCCTTGAATAAATTAGCTCTTGCACCACCGCCAGTTAATTTAGCCTTGAAGTCGTCGACGCCTAAAATAGCCATGATTATTTACCTCCTGCGATTTCACTAAATTCAACACCAGTTCTAGTAGCAATGAAGTTTAATGTAATAAAGTTAATTGAACGTGTAGGCTTAATGTAAATATCAGCAACAAAACGATTGGTATCAATAATATTACCAGTGTTATTTGTTTCATCACATACAACCATAAAGTCTGTAACACCACGTCTACCCTTAATATCTCTTAAGAATGGTTCTGTCATATTTCTAAATTGAGCTCTAGTAAATTCATCATTGAATTCAAATAATGAAGCTCTTGACGCTCTTGAAATAGCCTTTTCTAAAGTAATAAACAATCTACGAACATTGATTCTATCAAATGCTGAAGCTTTACTTTGTAAAGTTTTATCACCCCATAACATAACACCTTGACCAGGGAATGCAACAATAGGATTTATCCCTTGCTTATAAAGGTCATCTCTAGCAGATTGTGTAGGATTAAATGCAAGTTTAGTTACATTACGCACATTACCTCTTGTCATACCGGCTGGTGAGAACCATGCATCAGCAACCATATCAGCATTAGCCGCTAGGCCAGCCATAGAACCTGAAGCAGAAATCCAACGATATTGGTCTCTGTACTTATCATAAACATATAATGCTGTTGAATCAGCAAATGCATATGAAGATGAAGTCAATGAAGATCTCCAAGTAATAATATCAGCAACCGCTGAAGTATTATTAACCGTAGCTTCAGCTGGTGGAGATACAAATGCTACACAATCTTTACGAGCTTCTGCAAGACTAATTAAATGATTTGATATAGTAGTTGCATCTGCTCCAACCATTGGATCAGAAGAAATAATTAATGATATTTCAACCGTATCAGCATCAGCAAACATGTCATAACCAACCATTAAATCACCAACCGTTAAATCATTATCATCAATAGCACCACTTAAATTTGCATCAATATTTGTTGCAGTAGTAAATGCTGTACTAGCACTAGCACTACCTGAATCAGGTAATGATGCAGGTGCATCACCAATTCGAATCCAATTAGATTGTCTATTAATTAATGATTTCCAATAGTTAGTACTACCATTTGATGATGATGCATCCATTGCCTGTGAAACATATGCATATGTTTCAAGTACTGTATCAACAGTACCACTGATCTTACCATCAGTATCATATACCACCACATGCATTTCATCAGTTAATCCACCAACAGCGGCAACGCTATCTGATGTACCCGGAGCGCCAGTAAAATTACCAGCAAATGCCCATGAAGCAAAATCAGCAGCGTCAGAACAGACTGAAATTCCTACTGAATTACCAATTGTACCTGGGAATCTACCTGTAGCCCAGTCACCTGATGTGAATGGTTGACTATCAAAATCATCGTCATTTTTAACTAGAATACCTGTGCCAGATACTGTAGCATTCAATGCTGATGAACCTACGTTACGTACAACACGCAAAGTGTTACCGTAACTTAAAAATTGAGCGGCTCCTAACACACTTTGGAATGTGTCTGAGTTTGGCTGCCCAAACGTTTCAACTAACTGTTGTTCGCTACCTACTGTAATAATTTCCATTGCAGGACCCCACTGGAATGAACCAGCGATGGCACCAATAGACGCAGATGTTGCAGGAATAACATTAGTTAAATCGATTTCTTTTACCTGAACACCAGGTGAGACTAGAAATGCCATTTAATTCTCCTATCAAAGATTAATAAGTTAAAAAATCATAATACGGTTTGTTTTCAATATAGTTATTTATAACTATTAGCCTTTCCATATCTCCCAGCCAGGACCCATAGGACTATCTTCGATAGATTCATTATGGAATATCCCTGCTGGTATCATATCATCCTCAATTTGTTGTATCTTTTCTTTATATAATAGGTTCTTCATATTAATATCTGTTGCTTCTTGGAAGAATCCAGTGGAGGTAAACCACCCGAACATTACTAAATTCATCATTAGGTCATCATGCCCATTATGCTCAGCCTCATATGACTTACCTTTAGCAACAAATGAAGAACATTCAATAATAGTTTCTGCATCGACCAAGTGTAATTCCCCTTGCTCAATAATATCCTTAATATTCGAACACCCAATTCGCTTAGTCTTTGTTGTCATACGAACGCCAACTCCAGCTGACTTAACCATTGATTCTACATATACGTTTTCATATTCTAATTCATAATATAAACCATTACACACCACTTGGCCAGCATCATTATTTTCTACAACAACATAGGCCTCGTTATAATGGTTGGCATACTTATAAATTATGTCTGGGTATAATAGAGGAGATACCATATTGTCTCTATATGTACATACCTGCTCAAACGGCTTTGATGTAACATCAACCACAGTAAAAGTAGAATAATCTTGGCCTCTACCATGGGAAACATCAACGGTCATAATATAGTTATGGCCTTCCTCAGGGGTTTTATATATTTTAATTGAACCCCCCTGGTCTATAGATACTGGGTCCTCTGATGTTAATCCTAATAATACTTCAGGGGTAATAAGGGTATCTCCCGACCCAATAACTTCATTGCCAAATTCTTGCTTAAATTGCATAAGGGAAGTATTAGCAATGGTCATACGTTTCCATTCTTCATCTCTTCCAGGTACGTCCCACCAATCTACCCTAAATGGTTTGAATTCGTTTGTCCCTTGGACTGCCCCCTCATAGATCTTATTAAATCTATTATTAACACCATTACGGGTACTTGTAATAATAATCTTTGTTGTTTTACCCGAGGAGATTACCGGATAGGTTGATGTATAGAATTCCTCATCCCTTTCAACAAAGGCAAACTCATCGAGGTATACTAAGTTCATAGACATACCACGAATTGAGCTTGATGAAGTAGCCCTTGCTACAATCTTAGAGTTATTACAGAATTCAATCGAGCCTTTGTTTAAGGCTTTACACCCAGGTTGGAGAAAGAATGGAACATTTTCTAGCATTAGTGTAATACGGGAAAGCATTTCCCTTGCGGTATCACCCTTGTTGGCAAGGATACCTACAACCTGTTCTCCTTTAAATAGTAAATACCATAGGATATAGGCTACCGTTGAGATTGATTTACCCGATTGACGACACGCTAATACAACAACAAATCGATTGTTGTTAAAGGTATCAAACATTTTCTTTTGATAATCATATAATTCAAAGGGGACTAACCCTCGGTCAACATGAATAACTTTACAATAGGTAGTAGCAAAATATACGGGATCATCCATACATTTCTTATATTCTACTATTTGTTCTTTTGTCCAATTATCAGGTTCATCTGCCCCACGGACATTAGGGTTACCTAAGTAACTATTACCCAGTTTCATAATTAATATCGGGGGTGTATGGTCTAATCTTATTCAATTACTTTCTCATCACGTAGCATTTTTTGCAAATCGGCAGTGGATCCAATAAATACATTGTTATTGGTTGTATTACCTGTAGGGGCTTCAAGGCCAGTAGGAGCATCATCAATCTTCTCCACTTCCTTTTTGGTCTTATGCATCTTTAAGATCTTTTCACCAATCTCTGCATTTTGTTTAATGAGTTGGCCAAGAACTTCGAAGGCTCTGGGGTGTTCAGATTCACGAGCTAGCTCCATCATCAACTCAATAGCTTCGGTTCCCTGATCGGATAAATCGAAAAGATCCCTTTTAATTTTAATATAATCATCATCTAAATCACTCATAATACCACCTATAATTTAATTAAAAAAGTCTATTGTCTCCGTATATGGTGCTGTGGTTCCATCGACTTTTTGTACTTCAATATTCTCTCTTGAATCTGAATCTTTATAATATACTTCAGTTTTATCAATAATACCTCTTTCCTGAAGACCCATATAGTATCGTATACGAGTTTCAAATGATAAGGTATATATTACTGCTCTTCTTTCAACTAGATCCCCTTCGTATTCATCATTCATTTCCACATTGGTTAATACAATAGGAACATCAGAGGTAAGATCCATTGATGGTATATCTTTAATTGTTACAGTATAATCTGGTTGAAACATTGGAAGTATCTGTTCCATGATCTGTAATGCATCATCTTGGGTCTTCGATAAGATACTTAACTCAAATCCTACCTTATATACAGCAGGAGCCCCTAATGATTTTCTATTCTTAGGATCCCCTGGCATTACATGGGCAAATGTTCTGTTTCTGTTTATCTTTGAGGCCCCATCATATGCCATACTAGAAATTTCAAAGGATAATCTAGGAAGCTTAAGGGCCATCTTAGGATCTCTACTCTTCTCAGCTAATCTAGCTAGGAATTTCTGGCGAGGACCATAAGCAAGAGGCACTTTAATTAGTTGTAATACATTATCAGCTGAATCTTTTTTAACAACTTTAATATCGTTGAATAAAGATCCGAATACTGACACCATGCGCCTTGTTGACTCGTTATAAAAGTGATTTTCAAACATCTTTATGGATCTCCGAATGGATTTGTTTCCGTCCAGTCTATAATATCATTAGCCTCACTGTGGAATATATCATTATCACTATAAACTTCTCGGTTATAATTTGTATGGCTATCCATATTAGCTAATAGAACATTGTAGGTAGCTGCTGATGATGTACCAACAACCTGCTTAAGTGGATCTGGGTCAACATAGAATAATCTAAATTTATCCTCAGAGGTCTTATGTGATACCACAGTTAAGTTACCACTGGCTAAACCTAGGTCTTCCCAAGCGGCTACTTCCCCTTCGATGTTAATAGGGTTACCAGCCGAATCATTTTCTCCCGTCCATTGGATTACTGTTTCCCCAATAGAATAATCGCCTGAACCAATATTCATAGAATATGTATATGATGTAGCATTGACAGTTTCAATGTTATCGATTGCATCATAGCCAGTATCGAATTCTTCATCATTGTATTCGAATAATTCACACTGCATTTTATATACGGGGAAGTCTTGCATTTGGAAGAATGGATCCTTACGATCAACATATCTAATTTCAAATAGTCTATCGGTCATTGTTAGATATAATAGATCACCTTCGGCTGGATAGAATGATGTATCATTACCTACCGCCTCAGTTAAATGAGTCCCAACAGTTTGTCGCCATCTCTTTTTAGCTACAACAAATGTTGCTTGATCTCTAATTTCTAAACCAAACTTAGATAGGAGGGAACCATCCCCATCAAATCCATCGATGTTTTCAATCCACATTTCTAATGGATATCCATCTTTGAATCTTGAATATGATTCATTTAATATATCATCGTGGGATATTTGTTCTCTGGGGATATACACAACATCTTGCCCAAAGATCTTCAAAGATTCAATTGTTAAATCTTCGTATAAATCTTGTTCAGATTTGACTTTACCTGAGAAATAAACTGAAGTAGCCATATCAACCCATTAAGAAATTATCTGGCGCTTGCCATGCCAATTGCATTTCTTCTTCTAATTTATTAATTTCTTCAATAGCATCTTCAAACATTTGTCGACCATTCATAGTGATACCGCCAGGTAGAGTGAAGCCATCAAACTTCATCATGTTAGAACCCCACTGTCGTTTAATTAAGGCCGTACAATATCTCTTTAAGAACATATCGTTATATACATCAGAATACGTTTGAGGGTCTACAATTTCATATCCCTCAATAACAATATAATCACCAACTTCAAGACCACCAAAACCTTCATCAATATGAAGTCTATTCATATGACGGTTGAATCTAAGTAATTCTGTTGAATTAAGGACTCCGTCAATAAGCTCTATATTTTGTTGGCGTTGCACATATGACTGCATATTAGAACCCAAACCACCAATAGCAAATACATCTTGGAGTCTCATATGATAATTGACATCAAATAATGAATCTCCCATTTCTGAGCCGTGCTGTAATAGTTTAGTAACTGATGTAATACCATCGGGCATAGTAATATAACTATTGGTTATATCGGTGGAGGTTAATTGGTGTTTAAAGTAATTACGGACAACAGCATCATCATGGAACATCTGATAATAATCCAAAGCCTCGTCGATTCTATCATCAACTTGATCTTCGTCTACATTAATTTCAATTACCGGCGCGCCTAAATTACGCATGCAATAATCAATTAATTCTTCTCTGCTTGTTACCTTTGCCATAGTCTGTTCCTATTATATAGTGTTATTTATATCAATCAAAAACACTAAACCATGAAGATGTTGGAATGTCAATCTTTGGGGTTTTATTCTCAGGCCATGCAAATATCTTAGCATATTCTTGAAATAATGGAGTAAAGAAGTCATCAACTTTATCTTCAAATAAGCTATTTAAATCATGATATTTATTATTAACAGCAACGTTAGCTTTCATCCTAACGAATACCTCAGCTACCTGTTGTGATGCTGAAGATGCATAATGCTCTATGTTTCCTATGTCACGTTCTGATCCATAAGCTGTCAGCCTAATATGTAGATTGGATCTATCCCCAATAAACCAATCAGTATACTCAGGCGGATTGTCTGGCCCAAACAAATCATCCCAAATCATTTCTCCCAACCAAATAGGGCCATCAGGCAACACCCTCGCATTCATAGAAGTTTTATGAGCATATTCGTGTATAATCGTTATTAATCCTTCTAGTGGATTATTTAAACACATACTCATATTCACAAGAATCATATTACTACCATTATCATAAGCACCATAATATGATTTAGGCCAAGTTATACCTAAGAAACTCTGTATTTCTAAATCCTTTAATAATATAATCTTAGGTTTATCTGCGGTTATTGGTAAATAAAACTGTGGATAATTAAGAAAATATGAATCATCCGGCAACACATCAACCATTTGATTAATCCACAGCGGCATATTAATATCCGAAAAGGCCGAATATTCGTGATAATTTTCTAAAAGGAGTTCACGAAAGGCTGTTGCGTATGTCCCAGGCATTTGATATTCCCACCCTTCAAAGAACTTAGTTAAGTGGTTTCTCAAGCGTATTCTTTTTCCAATCTTAGATGGTAAAGGTATTAATCCCATATTGATCCACCTTTAAATAGATCTATTAAGGTAGGTTTATTCTCAGGTAGTCTAGGCCAACAGAATAGTTTTATCTTTTCTAAGAATTCTTGGGCAAATATAATATCAGGCCATCCTGGCTGAAATAGATAATCAAAATCATCATGGAGAGCATTACTAACTGAAACATCTGAAGCGGCCCTTACAATAATTTCTTCACATATTGATTTAGCAATTCTACCATCCTTTATGCTGCGTGGTATATCTACCCACTCACCAGTCTCATTATTTTTTATCTTCTTTTGCCAATGGCTATTAGTAGCTAATTCATGGCGTACAATATCTAAATATGGTAGGTCTTTTAAAGCTCTTACCTGTCCAGTTAATGCATAATCACTAATATGATCTAATATTAGATCCCAATTGGTACTACCATCATCGTTTTTCATTGCAGGGGTAAACCAATCATCATGGTTATAATATACAAAGGTAGCTAATTCTAATCCTAATTTTTTACTATGGGAAAATTCATGGACCAAAAACTTTAAGCCTTTAACTGGATTACTCTTAGAAGTGGTAGTTTCAATGAATAATGTTTTAGTTGTATCATCCCAAGATCCACCATACCCACTTATACCATCTTTCTTAGTGCCCTGTTGGGTAATTACCTTTTTCATTGCTTTATCTATACCTAGATAGTGGTGGGGGTAGTGAAGTATCCACTCATCCCCACGCAGAGGCTTGATAATATCATTTACATAATCGATTAGTATATATTTAGGGGTCGTTGGGTCTCTATACCATGACGATTTCACCCCATGGCTAATTAGATTTTGAATTGCTGGATCTGTTTCATCCCATATATATCCTTCAAAGAAAGCGTGTATATGGGTTTTTAATCTATCTTTATCTTGTAAAGGTTGATTTAATAATGTATGAGGGCTAGCCATTCCATATTACTTAGTATACCAAATCTCTACCGAATCGTCTTTAGACGAAGATGAATCAGCAGGCCACTTAGCATAGAAGTTCCTAGCGCCAACTGATTTAATTTCTTTCTTAACCGCTGGAATAGTTTTCTTACCCTTGGCATCAGCATAGGTTTTCTTAGCAGACTTTTTAAAATCATTAATATTCATTAAAGCTGCACGAGTACCTTTACGGGCATCAGCAAAAGAAAGACCATCAATACAAACAGCAATATTCATTCTACCATCGTTTTGAATAGTACAATCATCCTTTGCTTCAGTGAGTTCAAGGGATTCTTTAAATGATTTACGCTTATTGACTTTACCTAAGGGTTTATCAACCCCAGCAATATTAACTCCAGTTGAGTTTGCAATTTCTTCTTCCATTTCTTTTTGTTTTTGGGCTTCAAGTTCTGCCTTTTTAGCTTCCCTCGTTTCTTTTCTTAATAGAGATCGCTTAACCGCTTCTTTATAACCTTTAGTACGGCAGTCCACCGCCTCGGTTAACTCTGGATATATGTCGGTAATGTCTTCTTTATCCCAGCCAGATGCTAACATCCAAGCTAAAACATTTTTCTTGTCGCCGGTAATATCAGCGGTAGTACGGCCAGTAGATTTAATTTTTACTTTATGTTTCTTGGCAATTTTTGCACATTCACTTGAATCATCACATGTGTAGTCTACATCAACTGTAATTTTCTTTGCTTCTTCAAGTTCAACTGATTCTTTCATAGGAACTGCTTCACCAGAATGTCCTTTGTCCATCCAGTATTTAACACCTTTATCGTCAGTTTCAGTACCCATTTTCTTAGCATTGAATTTAGAACCATATTCCTTTTTAAAATGTGCCTCTGCTTCTTTCTTTGAGAAGGTTTGACCCTTTTTAACTTCTTCAAGTTCAACTGATTCTTTCAAATGAGCATCAACACCAGCAGTTGATTTTAATCCCCATTTCTTTGCTGCCTTTTGAGCAGCATCATATGCAGATGAAGCATTTTTAACTTCCATTTTACCCTTTTTAGCATGGACTACAACAAAGTCTCTGCCTTCTACAACATTTCGGATTGCTTCTCGTAACGGGTCGTTACTTAATAATTCTTTATATGATTTCATAATACTTTCCTATACCTTTAATTTTTGATTGCTTGTCTTAAAATCTTTCTTTCTCATTATCGTTTTAGATATTAAGTCAAACTCCTTACCATCCCATTGTAAAACGAAAGGTAAATTAATATCTGTTTGTATGTCATTCAAAACTGCTTGAGCATCATCTCCCATCTTAGCAATCTTCTTTCCATGCTTTTTATACGTTTGTCTGAATAATCTAGTTAATTCAGCAACACTAATTTCTTTCCCATTTCTTGGGTCATTAACCCTATCTAAGAAATGTCTTGTAAATTCAACATCAATACCAACCTTTGCAAATATCTTATCAGCAAAACGTTCAACTTGTGCTAAATCTACCTTACTTACTTCTTCATTAATATCTTCGTATCTGGTCTTTCTATCTAATATCTTTGCAAACTCTTTAGGTTTAATCCCTAGAATATTTGCTGCTTTTGTTCTTGCAAGTCCTTTTGGGTTTGCTACAAACATTCCAGGAGACTGTTGTGCT
>JACKQG010006217.1_pt1 | contig 12757 bp, 8 predicted proteins | sample 8237621 | NCBI WGS metagenome assembly JACKQG01 (sample SAMN15677084, study PRJNA649215) | marine metagenome | biome: marine; feature: Black Sea; material: saline water; isolation source: suspended particulate matter (SPM) from the Black Sea western gyre | collected 2013-06-09/2013-06-10 | depth...
TCGCCCTGCGGGACGAGGGCGTCGAGTCGATCATGGTCAACTGCAACCCGGAGACGGTCTCGACCGATTTTGACACCTCCAACAAGCTTTACTTCGAGCCGTTGACGGTCGAGGACGTCCTCAGCATTTACGAGAAAGAACAGCCCGAAGGCGTGGTCGTCCAGTTCGGCGGGCAGACACCGCTGAACATTGCGGCCGAATTGGCCGAGGCCGGCGTGAAGGTCCTGGGAACTTCCCCCGAGACGATCGACTTGGCCGAGGACCGTGATCGGTTCCGACAACTGATGCGAAAACTGGGCATTCCGCAGCCGGAATCCGGAATGGCCAGCAATCTTGATGAAGCCATCGAGGTTGCCAACAGAATCGGCTACCCGTTGATGGTACGCCCGTCGTTTGTGCTTGGCGGCCGAGCCATGGAGGTCGTGCACGACGAACAGATGCTCAAGCATTATGTCGCCGCGGCGGTCGACGTCTCGCCGGAACGGCCGATCCTGATCGACAAATTCCTGGCCAACGCCATCGAGGTGGAAGCCGACGCCATTGCCGACGGTGAGGATGCTTTCGTTCCGGCGGTCATGGAGCACATCGAATTGGCTGGCATTCACTCGGGCGATTCCGCCTGTGTGATTCCGCCCATCAGCCTGCCTCCCAAGCACATCGACACTATCTACCAGTACAACCGGAAGATCGCCATTGAGATGAACGTGGTGGGGTTGATGAACATTCAGTACGCGATTCACGAGGACACGGTCTACATCCTCGAGGCGAATCCCCGTGCCAGCCGCACCGTGCCGCTGGTGTCCAAGGTCTGCAATATTCCTATGGCCCGGATTGCCATGCAGATCATGATGGGCAAGAAGCTGGCGGATATGGACTTGGCCCGCAAGTCCATTCCTCACTTCGGCGTGAAGGAAGCGGTCTTTCCGTTCAACATGTATCACGAGGTCGATCCGATCCTCGGTCCGGAGATGCGTAGCACCGGCGAAGTGCTGGGAATGGCCAATTCGTTCGGCTTGGCCTTCTACAAGGCCCAGGAAGCCACGCAGCAGAAGCTGCCGCTGGAAGGAACGGTTCTGATCACTGTTGCCGACCGCGACAAGCCTGCCGTGCGCGAGGTCGCCCGCCGCTTTGCGGAGTTGGGCTTCAAGATCAAAGCGACCAACGGCACCCAGACATTCCTCGCCGAAGCGGGGATCGAGTCCGAACCGATCGTCAAGATGCGCGAAGGGCGGCCCAATGTTGCTGACGCCATTATCGACGGCGAGATCCAACTGGTGATCAACACGCCTCGGGGCAAAGCCAGCAAAGCCGACGACGCCTATATCCGACAGACGGCAATCAAGTGCAAGGTGCCGTACGTGACAACGCTGGCCGCAGCGGTTGCCGCCGCCAAGGGCATCGCCGCATGCCGTAAAGGTCACGGCCGGGTGAAAAGCCTACAGAGTTACCACGCCGACATTCTATGAGGTGTCGCGTCGAGTGTAGGGTGGGCCGAAGCGAACCAGCGCAGAGCAGCGTTGAACGATCAAGACGTTGGGCCAAACAAGAGGACGCCACAGCGGAATGAACCGAGCGGCGGCCCACCGGGACACGCGTCCCATCGGTAATCCGGCCGCATCATGCCGAACGACTTGGTCGTCGATCCCCGTGGATGGTCCTGGCGATGCGCGGCCCGCCGGTTGGATAACGGTTTCCGGTGGGCCGCCGCTCGGTTGTTGACGATTTTCCGTCTTTGGGACTTGGTTGAATATTCCCCCGGGCACGGTGGGCACGCACTGGTCCGCTCCGGCCCACCCTACCCGGACCACATGGATTTCGCCGCGATTGGATGAATCAGGTCCGGCTCTTCACATGCGTCGCGTAGACCGTGTCGACGTCGGCGATGTGCTCGATGAGCCAGTCTTGGGCGATGTCCAGCACTTCCTCGGCGAGTTCCTGAGATGGAGTCTTGTGCGTGTTGTACTCCTCGATAAACGTGTCGAGATTATTCAGGAACTCGGCGTGGAGCTTCATGTGCCCGGCAATGCCGGGGAATTCATGTTCTCGCATGAACGTCTCTTCGGCTTGAAAATGACCAATGGCGTAGCTCTTCAGAAATCGCATCGCCTCTTCGACGGCCTGCTCTCCTTCGCTCATCATAATGGCTTCGTGCAGTCGGTGCGCCGCTGCAAAGAAACCCTTGTGCTGCCCGTCGATCTTCTCAATGCCAATAAGGTAATCGTCAGACCACTCAATCAACATGCGTTTGAACTCCGTACTCTACCTCGGCGTGATGTCCAAGAATCGACATCGGGGCCAGCGTCGCTGCCGGCCCCGGCGTCGTAGTGTCAGAAGACTTACTGTTTGAGGATCGCCAACGCCTCCTCGTTCTGGGCGTCGGTCATGAACGGAATGCCGCTCACTTCCGCCGTTTCACGATTGCCTGCCATTAGATCGTCGCGAGCGATCTCAGACAGCTTGAACCGCCTGGCTCCGGCCATGAGTTGCTGGAGGCCGCAACTGAGTTTGTCCGCACAGGTGTACATGGCCACCGCTCCGAACGGGATGTTCTTCATCTCGTCTGCGCCGACCTTGTTCTGGACGGGTTCCCACCCGGCGAAGATCTCTTCCGGATACGTGCCGACGGCCTTCACGTTGGGAGGCAGTTGCTCCCAGTGACCGCTGACTTCCGCACGCTTTTCCGGCTTAAAGACACCCTCGATGTTGCTGCCCAAGAAACCTGGGATCATCGGCCCGCGGCCCATGCAAACCAGTTTCGTATAAGGCGCGCACAATGCGAGTGCTTTGAAGATGTGGTCCTCCCGCGCGAAGCCACCGGCCAGAGAGATATCCGGCGGCGCAATACCGCGATCTTCCAGCATCTTGCAGTACTCGTACGTCTTGGAATGCAGGTGCAACGAGGGCACTCCCCAGTGGTCCATCATGTTCCAGGGGCTCATGCCGGTCCCACCGCCTGAACCGTCAATGGTCAACAGATCCAGCTTGGCATCCGCGGCGTAGCGAATGGACATGGCCAGCGCTTCCATGCCGTACGAGCCGGTCTTCAACGAGATCCGCTTGAAGCCAAGCTTCCGCAGTCGGTCCACTTCATCCATGAAGCCTTGACGCACCTGGTCGACCGTGTCCAGGTTGGTACCACCCAGCCGGCTGTGGCGAGCGAAACTGGTGATCGCGCGATTGTCGAACGCTTTCTGCACGACCGGGTCATATGGGTCAGGGTCGACCACATAACCCCGATCCTTCAAGAACTTCGCATACTCAATATCGGTGACCTGGATCTCGCCGCCGATGTCTTTCGCGCCCTGCCCCCACTTCAACTCGATGATGACCTGGTCACCATACTTGTCGATCACGTATTCAGCGACACCGTTACGGGTATCCTCGACGTTCATCTGGACAATGATCGCGCCATTGCCATCAAAGTACCGCAGAAACATACCGATCCGTCGATCCAGTTCGGGCGCGCTGATGATCTTTCCGTTGTCCAGCTCCGCCTCTTTGTCGATCCCCACCACGTTTTCGCCGATGACGATGGGAAAGCCGCAAAGGGCAGCACCGACAGCGAACGAATTCCAGTACTTCGCCGCGATGAACGTCGAACCGAGCGCACCCGTCATCATGGGTACACTGCACTTGGTCTTCACATCCGTGCCGAAGCTCGTCTCGACCTCGACGTTGGGGAAGATGCAGTCGTCAGGATCGTTTGTGAGTCTCCCGTTCAGACCGTGGGCACCGTACGCATAGCCCTGAATACGCAGACCGTGATAACCGGCCCCGTCAGTCACGACATTGCTGGATCCCGCGGTGATGTTGCCGAAATTGCGTGGATACAACAATTTGCGTCCCACAAGCGACGACAGCCACGTCTCGCACTTGCCTTTGCAGCCAGAATCGCACAACGTGCACAAGCCGGACTCGCAGGGGTTGCCTCGATTGACAGTCCCGAGAGCGTCATTCTGTTTCCGCCACTGGGTCATGATTACTCCTCTTCCAACTAATCAAACAAACAGAATCAGCAATACGTTGCCGGTCTCTACAGCCAACAGGCGCAGAAACCAGCTATGATCTGGCAGCACAATGCCCATTTGTCGGCTGCCACTATATCCGCTTCACGACCTGATGAAAAGCAGTTTTTTGGACAATGCTGTAAGATGGCCTGATTCCTGGAGTCGTTGGAGGCTATGGGCCAAAGCTCCCGCAAAGCAGATAGAATCGGCAAAACTGCCGAATCCCTTCGCTTTGGTGGAGTTCTGTGCCTTGCGTGAAACTGGCAATATTGCCAATTGTGTCGAGGCCGATTTCCCGAACCGCTGCCGCGTTCCTCCACTCTGGGAACCAGGGGCGAGGCTCGCTCTTCCAGAAAGACCTGCTATGCTGCAGAATCTGAAGCTTTGGCCAGAAAGCACGCGTGATCGCTCCGCTCGCAGCGAACTTCGATCTCATAGTGACGGTGTGCCATGGACAATGGAGTCGTGGAACGAAAGCAGTTGGCCGTACTGAGGGTCCTCAAGGAGGCAGGACGCCCACTCAGCAGTGCCAAGATCGCCGATCAGTTGTTCGCGTCAGGCTATGACTTGAGTGAACGCACCGTCCGGCTCTACCTGGGGGAGCTGGACAAACACGGGATGACCGAAAATCTGGGCCACCGGGGCCGGCTGATCACGGAGCATGGCTTACGTGAACTGGCTTCGTCCAGGGTCATCGAGAAGGTGGGGTTCCTGTCGGCGAAGATCGACCAATTGGCCTGCCAAATGGACTTCGATCCGGCCACGCGAAGTGGCACGGTTGTGGTCAATGTGGCGTTGTTCTCGCCCGAGGACCTGATCGAGTCTGCGTCCCTAATGGGGCGCGTGTTCAAAGAAGGGTTTGCGATGGGGCGATTGATGGCTTTGTTCGCGCCGGGGGAGCGCATCGGCGAAGTGATCGTTCCGGACGAGATGGTCGGCGTCGGTACCGTGTGCTCGATCAGCCTGAATGGCGTGCTGCTCCGGCACGGCATACCAACGGCTTCGCGTTTTGGCGGTTTGCTGGAACTCCAGGAGAAGAAACCGATTCGGTTCGTCCAGATGATCAATTACGACGGAACCAGTCTGGATCCGCTGGAGATATTCATTGGTAGCGGGATGACGGACTACTTGGGAGCAATCACAACAGGCAACGGGCTCATCGGGGCAAGCTTCAGAGAATTCCCTGCTGTCAGCCGCGATCAGGTTATGGAGATTGGCGAGCGTCTCGTCGAGGTGGGGCTGGGCGGTCTGTTGCGAATTGGCTGGCCGTCTCATCCACTGCTGGAGATCCCAGTGCAGGAAGGGCGAGTCGGCGCCATCATTGCCGGCGGGCTCAATCCGGTGGCTGTCATGGTGGAACGAGGAAAGAAGCTCGATTTCAAGGCTCTGTCAGGACTGGTCGGCTACGACCGACTGTTCTCGTATAAGGAACTCGACGAGCGGGTACGTGATGTCGTGTGATGAGTGAAATCTCCGCCCAAGCTTGTTCGTGCGGCACGAGCGGCCTGAGGTTAGAGATGCCGGGCGAGGGCCTTGGGCAATTCCTCGAAATGAAACAGCCTCGCGTAGTCGAGCAGACCCGCCAACGCCCGGGATTGTACCCGGTGGCCCACCTCCTCCAGGATGGCGATTGGATTCAGGCCGCCGATCACGACCAGACCGATGCGTCCGGGACTGACCGGTATCTCCAGCACGGCTTGGCTCGGCAGGCCTACTTCCATGAAAGCTCCTAATCCCACAGCGGATAGGCGATCGCCGAGCCGGAGTACAAGATCGCGGGCATCTTCCGGTGTCTCCCGGAAACTGGCGCCTATCAATCCGTTCCCGTCGCGAATGGCGCCCATGTAGTTTGTCATTCGGCTCCGGATAAACACCTCCAAGGGGTCTATACTCGTGCCATCGTAGTCAATCATCTCGACAAAACGCGTTGGCCGTCGCGCACGCAGTTGCAGCAGGCCGCCAAAACGGGAGAGAGTCGGGATGCCATGTTTCAAGAGTACACCATTCAGCGTGATCGAACACACAGTGCAGAAACCAACTCTGTCCGACGGAACGACAGAATCGCCAACGGTTTCGCCTGGTGCTAGAAGCGCGAGCCGATTGCCCATGGCGTAGCCCTTGGCAAAGACCTTGCACACATCATCCATGCAGGCGGCCAGATGGCGGGGATTGACGAGTGACGTATTGACAACCACCTGGCCGGTGCGTCTCGCCAAATCGAAGTCCATGGCGTAAGTCATCCGGTCGATCTTGGCCGAAAGGTAGCCGACGCGCTCAAGCGTCTGCGCGGCGTGCAGCTCTGCCAAACCCTTTCCGGAAATCACTCGCCCGCGTTTGCCCCGCGATTCGGTCAAACCCTCCTTGTCCAGTTCATTTAGATAGAGCCGGATCGTTCGTTCGCTGAGATTGTGCCCTGCCACTGCCAGAAGCCGAGCAAGATGGGCTGAACTTGCCGGAGAAGTTGATTTTCGGAGCGCATTAAGGATCGCGGTGCGATTGCGTTCTTTCTTGTCCATGGATGTTCTCCTGGGCCGGTGGTCGGCATTGCGGATCGGCAATTTGAATCACCGAGTTGCCGCTAAACCACCGTACACGGCAATTTCGGTGTCGTCAAACGCGCTTTTTTGCCGAATCGCCACGACGAAACGGAATAATTGCCGAATATACAGTCGCCAGACTAGAACGAGACACTTGCGACTTGCTCACGGAATCCTAGAGATTGCGGAGAATAACGTCTTTTCATTTTGATATCATGAGGTATAGTGGCACCCTCGTATCGGCATTCACATGCCGAACGATTAGCAGTTGATTGCCGAATTGGGGGAACGCTGCACTGACGTCGAGTGATCCGACCGAGTTGGGTGATTAACGAAATGCCCGCCTTCGGCCTTCGCTTTCAGTCGTGCTCGAATGCGGCTGTTTCTCGAACCGAGCCAATGTCTCTCGTACCAAGTGGGGACCGCGCATGGCGACTACCGTGCAAACAGAAGAAGAACGAGCCGTCGAGTTGGAGGCGGTCGACGCAATGCTGGCGGGAAAGGGCGCGAGGCCCTTTGACGTGATGGAGGCCCTCCAGGATATCCAGGAGGAATTCCGATATCTTCCCGAGGCCGCTATGTGCCGGGTATCGGAGTCACTGGAAGTTCCGCTGATCGAGGTCTTCCGACTAGCCAATTTCTACAAAGCATTCTCGCTCAAGCCGCGCGGACGCCATTTGATCACCGTGTGTGAGGGCACGGCCTGCCATGTGCAAGGTTCGCCAAGAGTAGCTGAAGAAGTCCTCACGCAATTGGATGTCGAACCGGGCGAGACAACCGGGGACGGCGCCTTCACGGTCGAAACGGTCAACTGTGTCGGTGCCTGTGCTTTGGCCCCGGTGGTGATCATCGATGGGCAATACTACGACCACATGACGGCCGCACGGTTGCAGAATCTCTTAAGAACGGTGCGGCAACAGGACGAGGAGGTGGCGGCACATGCCTAGACTACACAATGCCGAAGACCTCGCCTCTCTCAGGCAGCAATTGCAGGCAGACGAGGCGAAATACAAATCCAGCGTCACGATGTGCGCGGGAACCGCCTGTCAAGCATGCGGTTGCTTGCCCGTAGCCAAAGCCATGGAGGCCGAACTCGCCACACAGGACTTGGCCGACGACGTCCGTCTTCGCACCACCGGATGCCACGGATTCTGTGAGCAGGGCCCGCTGGTCATCATCGAACCGGGGAACATCTTCTACCACAACATCAAGCAAGAAGACGTTGAAGAAATCGTGGCCCGAACGTTGAAGGGTGGCGAGACCATCGAACGGTTGCTGTACAAGGACCCCGTTTCTGGGAACCGCGTTGCGAAAGAAAAGGAGATTCCGTTCTATGCCGCACAGGACCGGCTCTTACTCGGCGACAACCCGAATCTATCGCCGAAGGACATTGGCGAGTACATCGCGCTTGGCGGCTACTCGGCATTGGTGAAGGTTCTTGCCGGCATGACCCCCGAGGGCGTTATCGAGGAGGTGACGGCCGCCGGGTTACGCGGGCGCGGTGGCGGAGGGTATCCCACGGGACGCAAGTGGCAACAGTGCCGTGCGGCGGAGGGCGACGAGCGGTACGTGATCTGCAATGCGGACGAGGGTGATCCGGGGGCGTACATGGACCGTAGCCTGCTGGAGGGTAACCCTCACTCCGTGCTGGAAGGCATGATCATCGGCGAGTTCGCAATCGGTGCCGGCCAAGGGTTTGTGTACGTACGCCGCGAGTATCCCTTGGCCGTACTGCACATCAAGACCGCGATCGAACAGGCCAGGGAGTACGGTCTGTTGGGTGAGGGAATCCTCGGTACGGATCTTCGTTTCGATGTAGATGTCGTTCGCGGCGGCGGGGCCTTTGTCTGTGGGGAATCGACGGCGCTGATGGCCTCGTTGGAAGGCAAGGTCGGAGAGCCTCGTGCGAAGGATGTGCACACGGTCGAGAAGGGCTATCTGGATCAACCGACCACTCTGAATAACGTCGAGACGTGGGCCAACGTTCCCAAGATTATCTCGGAGGGCGCGCCGGCATTTGCCGCTCGGGGAACCGACGGCAGTAAGGGCACGAAGATCTTTGCTCTGACCGGCCAAGTCAAGAACACCGGACTGGTCGAGGTGGAGATGGGTACCACTCTCGAAAAAGTCGTCTTTGACATCGGCGGCGGCCCAAAGGACGGCCGGCAGATCAAGGCGGTGCAGACGGGCGGTCCTTCGGGTGGCTGTCTACCCGTGTCCGAATTTCACTTGCCCTTGGATTTCGACGCGCTGTACGAAGCGGGTTCGATGATGGGTTCCGGCGGCATGGTGGTCATGGACGACTCGGCCTGCATGGTCGATGTGGCCAAGTACTTCCTGACCTTTCTTCAGGACGAATCGTGCGGCGCGTGCGTCACGTGCCGGGTTGGCGTAGGGCGCATGCTGGAGATCGTCACCGATATCTGTGAAGGCCGAGGCACTCTGGAGCAACTGGACCTGCTGGAGGACTTGGCCTGGACGATTTCCGTTGGCTCGCTGTGCGCACTTGGAAAGACGGCCGCCAATCCTGCCCTATCAACATTGAAGTACTTCCGCGACGAGTACGAAGCACATATCGAACAGCAACAGTGTCCAGCATTCGTGTGTCGTGCACTGTTTCACTTATTCATTGACCCGGACGAGTGCGCCCAGTGTGGCGAATGCGAGCAAGTCTGCCCCAGCGACGCAATCAGTGCGGATGACACAACCGCGGAGCTGAGCATCAACAACAAGGCGTGCACGCGGTGTGGGCGTTGTTTAGAGGAATGCCCGAGCGACGCGATTAGCAAAGTGCCAGGAATACAACATGTGTGAGACGGTTACTATCACGATCGACGGCGAGACGGTTGAGACCACTGAAGGGACGAGCGTGCTTGCTGCGGCCTTGGAGGCGGGGATCTGTATTCCTAATCTCTGCTTCTTGCCGGAGACTCCGCCTACCGGCGCTTGCCGTGTTTGCCTGGTCGAGGTCGAAAGAAACGGCCGAACCAAAATGACGGCATCCTGCACGCTGGAGGCCAGAGAAGGCATGGTGATCCATGCCCACTCCGACGATGTGCTGCGGGCCAGACGCAACATCGTCGAACTCTTGCTGGCAGAGGCTTCCGAGTCACCCGTGATTCAGGCACTCGCCGAACGACTAGAGGTCGACGAGGTCCGTTATCCGGAGCGTGAAGAGGATTGCATCTTGTGCGGCCGATGCGTGGCGGCATGTGCCGTAGTCGCCGGGACGGGAGCCAAAGGGTTTATCGGCCGAGGCAGTACCCGCCACATCGGATTGCCCTTCTACCAGGACAAGTACTGCCAGAAGTGCGACGAGTGCAAGGAGCGCTGCCCTCTGGACATTGCACCGGTATCTAAGAGAGGAAAACCCGGAGGCGTGTGCGGATCAGAGCTTTCCAAGAACGATGAGATCCCTGAGATTTGCGACGACTGCGTGCTCGCATGACAAAGTTGAATGAAGTAATCACTACCACTCAAACAGAAAAGGGTATGAAATGGTAAATCTGCAACGACCGAATTCGAATGAATGTCTTGAGACGGAAAATCGCTCGCACAGTGTATCGCCTCAATCGGGCCTCTGCACGCGATGCATTGACGGCTGCAAAGGCGGCTGTGATGTTTGGAAGGCTTCCTTCCGCGGGCGTGAACTCCTGTACCCAGGGCCCTTTGGTACCCTGACCGCCGGTGGCGACAAGGAATACCCGGTCGACTACTCCCACCTGAACATCATGGGATACGCGTTGGGTGCCGAAGGGTTGCCTGAGGGTACGCCTGCCGACCCGGACCACGCCAAGTTCCCGGCCGTCAGCACCGAGACGGAGTATGGTTGCGCCGAAAAAGTGAAGCTGAGAGTGCCCGTTTTCACGGGTGCGCTTGGGTCAACCGACATCGCGAAGAATAACTGGGAACATTTCGCCGTCGGCGCGGCCATCAGCGGCATTTCGTGCGTGTGCGGCGAGAACGTCTGCGGAATCGACCCCGGACTCGAGCGGGGCTCGAATGGCAAAGTGACGAACTCCCCCGACATGAAGCGGCGAGTGGAGACCTATCGTCGCTACCAAGAAGCTCCGTACGGCGACATCATGGTCCAGATGAACGTCGAGGATACACGTCTGGGCGTGGCCGAGTACGTGGTGGACAAACTTGGGGTCACCACCATGGAACTGAAATGGGGCCAAGGCGCCAAGTGCATCGGGGGCGAGATCAAGGTGGATTCGCTGGAACGGGCTCTGGAGTTGCAGAAGCGAGGCTACATCGTCACCCCGGATCCGTCCAACGCGGCCATTCAGGCGGCGTTCAAGGCTGGTGCGATCAAGGAATTCGAGCGTCATTCGCGGCTGGGCTTCGTGGACAAGGAAGGGTTCATGCAGGAAGTCGAGCGGCTGCGCGGTTTGGGCGCAAAGCGAGTCACACTGAAAACGGGTGCCTACCCGATGCGCGAACTGGCCATGGCCATCAAATGGTCGTCCGACGCCAAGATCGACTTGTTGACGATCGACGGATCGGGCGGCGGTACGGGGATGAGCCCGTGGCGCATGATGGAGGAATGGGGCATTCCCACGTTTTACTTGCAGTCCATGACGAATGAATTGATCGGGATGTTGCGGGAAAAAGGCGCCTATGTGCCTGACATCGCCATGGCGGGCGGCTTTTCCACCGAGGACCACATCTTCAAGGTGCTGGCCCTGGGGGCTCCGTTCACCAAGGCTGTCTGCATGGGCCGCGCCCTAATGATTCCAGGCATGGTCGGCAAGAACTTCGAGGAATGGATCAAGATCAAGAAACTGCCCAAGGAAATCAAACACTACGGCGGCACCAAGGAAGAGCTGTTCGTCTGCTACGAGGAGGTCAGGGAGAAGTACGGAAGCGAGACCGACGAGATGCCCCTCGGCGCAATCGCGCTGTACAGTTTCGCCCAGAAGCTCCAAGTCGGTTTGCAGCAGTTGATGGCTGGTGCTCGCCGGTTCAACACGACATGCCTCAGCCGTGACGACCTGTGCTCGCTGACCGAAGAAGCGGCCAAGATCAGCGGGATCCCCTATGTCATGGACGCATACCGATCGCAGGCCATGGAAATCATGAACGGCAACGGAGCCGCGTAGTTATCGGAAAGTCACCAAGTCCGCACGCCAAGCCCACAGGTTTCGATCTGTGGGCTTTTTTCGTTAGCCGTCCGAACTTGCGTCCGCGGCAACAGCAGATTGGGACGAACATGGTTGATTGTTCACAGATACCGCGCATTTCATGTACAATCGGCATCAGGCACGAGAGTTACAGCAGAATGGATCGCGGTCCTGTGAGATTCAAATTCCTCAGCAATCTGCAAGTCAAGGTTACTTTGGCTTTTCTACTGGTGTCACTGATCCCGTTGGGGACGGCGAGCATATTCTCCGTGCGGACAGCCAATGATGTTGTTGAGAGTATTGTACAAAACCAGCTTGAGAATGTTGCTGCCGAGAAACAAGCTCTCCTCGAACGATGGATCGCGGAACGAAAGGCCGATCTGGAGGTACTGGCTGGATCGGCCCTTGTCAAGAAGATGAATCCTGCCGACGTTGCTGCGTATTTTGAACTGGTGGAGGAGCAGTACGGGGTCTACAGGCGTTTCATCATTGCCGGCCTGGATGGTCAGATCATCTATGACAGCAGCAGGTCTCCCGGCGTTTCGTGCGAGGGCGAGACGTGGTACGACGAGGCTGCGGCCGGTCGACCGTATATGTCGGACGTTGCGTTGGAGGTGACCGGTCAGGAATCCGTGTTTCGCCTCGCCACGCCGATCCGAGGTTCGAACGGCCGGCCAGATGGTGTCCTCTGTGTCGTCGTGAGCACACGAGCCATCCTGAAACGCGTCCTTCGTGTGCAGTTAGGCGAGACGGGAGAGAGCTACTTGGTCGACCGGTCGGGCACGTTTCTCGCCCATAAGGACCCCCATCGAATACTGAAAGAGAACATTGCTCAGTCAGGTAGTTTCCTTCAGATTTTTCGCAGAGCGGAAGGACAGCCGGTCTACAGGGACTACCGCGGCATCGAAGTGCTAGGCGCCTCTCGTCCCTTGGCGGGGACCGACTGGTATGTGGTTGTTGAGCAGGATCGGGACGAGGCCTTCGCCAGTTCGTACCAGTTGCAGCGGAACATCTGGGTCGTGATCACGTTGACCGTTGTTGGCGCCACGGGTTTCTCTGCGTTACTGGCGTGGTACGTGGCGTCTCC
>JACKQG010004683.1_pt2 | contig 12755 bp, 8 predicted proteins | sample 8237621 | NCBI WGS metagenome assembly JACKQG01 (sample SAMN15677084, study PRJNA649215) | marine metagenome | biome: marine; feature: Black Sea; material: saline water; isolation source: suspended particulate matter (SPM) from the Black Sea western gyre | collected 2013-06-09/2013-06-10 | depth...
CCAACACCAGGAACTAATAAAAAATGATTTGGGATAACATTTCTAATCTCAGAAATCTGCTCTGCCCTTGTAGCGCCAACAACATACATCATGTTTTCATCCGAACCCCACTGTTTTGAAGTCTCTAGTACTTGTTTGAACAATTGCTTTCCATTTTTATCTTCTATTTTTTGAAAATCAAAACTTCCCTCATTAGAAGTAAGTGCTAAAACAATAGCCCACTTATCCTCAAATTCCAGAAATGGAGTAACAGAATCCGAACCCATATAAGGAGTAACTGTAACCGAATCAAAATTCATATTTTCAAAAAAAGCGCGTGCATACATTTTAGATGTATTGCCAATATCTCCTCTTTTAGCATCCGCAATAGTAAAAATATCGTTTGGAATATAGGCTAAAGTTTTTTGTAAGCTTTCCCAACCCTTAATTCCCCTACTCTCATAGAAAGCAATATTGGGTTTATAAGCCACACACAAATCCTTAGTAGCATCAATTATTAGTTTATTGAACTCAAAAATAGGATCTTCCAATTCCAATAAATGAGTTGGTATTTTTCTAATATCCGTATCCAAACCAATACACAAGAAAGATTGCTTTTGCTTAATTTGCGATATGAGTTCGTGTCTAGTCATTTGCTGAGGAACCCACTTTTAGTTTTTCAGCATTTTCTGCCAATTGTAATTCATCAATAAATTCTTGGATATCACCACCCATAACATTTTGCAAATTATATTTAGTAAGCCCAATTCTATGCTCAGTAACTCGCCCTTGGGGGTAATTATAGGTTCTAATTTTTGCTGATCTATCCCCTGAAGAAACCAAAGTTTTTCTATGTTTAGCATCTTCCTCTAATTTTTTCTGCAATTCAATTTCATAAATACGAGAACGCAATACCTTCAATGCTTTATCGTAATTTTTAAGTTGTGATTTCTGATCTTGACATTGTGCAACAACCCCAGTTGGAATATGTGTTAAACGAACTGCCGAATAAGTTGTATTTACCGACTGACCACCTGGACCAGAAGAACAATAAGTATCCTTACGAATATCAGATGGTAATAATTCTATATCAAATTCCTCAGCTTCAGGCAGTACAATAACAGTGGCCGCTGAAGTATGAACCCTACCTTGTGTTTCTGTTTGCGGAACCCTTTGCACCCTATGCACTCCACTCTCAAACTTCATTTGCCCATAAACATCATCTCCTGAAATATTGACAATAATCTCTTTATAGCCTCCTGATGTTCCATCTGCAACATCCACAAGTTCCGTTTTCCAACCTCTTGATTGTGCAAATGCTGTGTACATTCTAAATAAATCTCCAGCAAAAATACTAGCTTCATCTCCACCTGCTCCTGCTCTTATTTCCATAACCGCATTTTTAGCATCAGCAGGATCTTGAGGAATTAAGAGTACTTTAATTTCCTCATCCATCTCATCTTTCCTAGGCAAATTTTCATCCAAATCCATTTTTGCCATCTCCTTCATTTCAGGATCATCAGTAGTTGAAACAATCTCTTTTGCCTCAGCAATATTTGCTAGTAAATCTCTGTATTCTTTATATGCTTTAATAATAGGGTCAAGGTCCTTATATTCCTTGCTTAACTGGATAAATACTTTCATATCATTCATAGCATCAGGAGAAGAAATTAATCGTTCTACCTCATTATACCTGTCATTAATAGCTGATAATTTATCTAACATGTTAATATATATAAGTTCCGAATTCGGAATTAATAGTTAATTTTTTACCTTCAAAAGCTTCTACTCTACCAATAATCTTAGCCTCAACATTAAAGGATTCTGAAATAGTAATAATATCCTCAGCAATCTCCTTAGGAACATATAACTCCATTCTATGCCCCATGTTAAATACCTTGTACATTTCTTTCCAATCAGTACCTGATTCATCTTGTATCAACTTGAAAAGAACTGGTAATTCGAACATATTATCTTTTATTACATGCACATTATTAACAAAATGTAATACTTTAGTTTGTGCACCACCCGAGCAATGCACCATTCCATTAATTTGGGAACGATATTTATCTAAAATCTTTTTAATAATTGGCGCATAAGTTCTAGTTGGGGAAAGCACTAATTTTCCAGCATCTAAAATTGATCCTTCAACAGCATCAGTTAATTTCTTAGTTCCTGAATACACCAAATCCATAGGTACTGAAGGATCGAAACTTTCAGGATATTTCTGAGCTAATATTTTTGAAAAAACATCATGACGAGCAGAAGTCAATCCATTACTTCCCATGCCTCCATTGTACTGTGTTTCATAATTTGCCATTCCTGAAGAAGATAAACCAACAATAACATTTCCTTCTTTTATATTGGCATTATCAATTACATCAGACCTTTTCATTCGAGCTACAACAGTAGAATCAACAATAACAGTTCGCACCAAATCCCCAACATCTGCTGTTTCACCTCCAGTAGAAATAATATTTACACCAAACTTTTTGTATTCAGCTAAAAGCTCTTCAGTACCATTAATAATTTCAGAAAGTACATCTCCATTTATAACAGATTTATTTCTACCAATAGTAGAAGATAACATAATATTATCGACCGACCCAACACATAATAAATCATCAATATTCATTATAAGTGCATCCTGAGCTATTCCTTTCCAAACTGAAGCATCACCGGTTTCCTTCCAATACATATAAGCTAATGATGATTTTGTTCCTGCACCATCAGCATGCATTATTAAACAGTAGTCATCATCACCAGTTAAATAATCAGGAACAATTTTGCAAAATGCAGATGGAAATAATCCCTTATCTACATTCTTAATTGCATTATGCACATCTTCTTTGTCTGGAGAAACACCTCTTTGATTATATCTATCTGTTGCCATAATTGTAAAAAAAAGCATCCTAATATATTAGGATGCTTTTTTAGATTTATATGTTAGTTACTTTTTTTTATCAGTAGCTACTTCTTTTGTAGCAGCAGGAACATAATCTTCTCTTAATACTTTAAAAGATGTTCTTCTATTATACTGATTTGCTTTTTCTTTATTCTTTTTAAACTTAATTTTCTTAATGTATTTTTCAGTCAACACATCACCTTCTTTAAATCTACCATCTTTTTTCTCAATTACAAATGGTTCATTTTCTCCAATTCCTTTTGCAACTAATTGTCCGGCATCAATTCCTTGACTAATTAAGTAAGCCACACAAACATCAGCTCTCTGTTGCGAAAGTTTATTGTTTTGAGCATCAGAACCAATATAATCTGTATGTGATTTCAACTCAACTACAACATTAAGATTATCTTTTAATGTTTCTGCTAAAATATCTAAATCAGCAAGTGATTGTGGTCTTAGATCAGATTTATTAAAGTCATATTCAATTCTAGGAAGAACAACTTCTTTTTTGACAGGATCAACTGATATATCAATAATAAATACTTTATTATTTTCAATACCTACTGTAGTTTCGTTTACTGATTTATTTAAGTAGCCTTCAGTATTTACTACAACTTCATAAGAAGTTAATGGTTTTAAAGTAAACTCATAAATACCTGTATTATCTGTTTCCACCTCATTAGCTGTACCATCATTACCAATTAACTGAACTTTAACACCAGTCATTATTCCTCCAGTTTTGGAATCCGTCACAACTCCTTTTAAAGCTAATTGTAATGGAGGTAATTCAAATTGGTAAATATCATCTCCTCCCTTCCCTCCATCTCTGTTAGAAGTTAAATACCCTCTTTCTCCATCTTTTTCAATAATCATACTAAAATCATCAGCTGATGAATTGATAGGTGATTTTAGGTTTACTGGTAATTTATAGGCTCCATTTTCATCTTGTGAAGTTTTATAAATATCTAGCCCTCCCATACTAACATGTCCATTAGATGAAAAATAGATAGTCCCATCTGTATGCAAGAAAGGGAACATCTCATCACCAGGCGTATTTACCATAGGTCCTAAATTTACAGGATCACTCCATGTGTTTCTTTTACCTTTAACAGAAATCCATAGATCCTTCCCTCCATATCCACCTGACAAATCAGATGAAAAAATCAAAATTGTTTCATCTTCACTTAAAGTAGGGTGTCCTATAGTAGTGTTACTATCTACTTTTATTTGTAATAATTGAGGAGTTCCCCATAATTTACCTTTACGCTCAGCAACATAAATTCCACAACCCAATGCTTTTTTCTTTTCTACCTTACATTGTGTTAAATACATAACTGTACTTCTTTTATTCAAAAAAACAGAACCTTCATTTCCTTCCGTATTTATTGGCTCAGGCACTACAACTGGAGCACTCCACTTACCTTTTTTATTAATTTTAGTTAAATAAACATCTGAAAAAGGCTCCCCTGTTCTTTCATCTATTTTATCCGTTAAACCTCCTGCACGAGAAGAAGTAAAATACATTTCAGTATATTCACCATTTCCAAAAGCAGGTGAATAATCACTATTTCTAGAGTTTACTAAAGGCATTAACTCAACCTTATATCGTGTAGGAAAATCTTTCCATTTTAAAGCAAATTCACATGATTTTAAACCCATTTCACCATTTACATCATTCGGGTTTAATTGCATATATTTTGTATATTGAATTTTCGCTTCAGCTAAATCATCTTGCATCCTTAACACATCAGCATAACGCAAATACACAATAACATCAGGATATTTCGCTTTAATTGCTCTCTTGTAATAACTTTCAGCTCTCTTAATATTGCCTGACATACGATAACATTCAGCCTCCTTAAAAATAATTTCAGCCTTAACAGCTTTAATTTTAGTTTTTTGGTAAGCCTGTTTATATAACTCGGCTGCTTTTACATATTGCTCAAGGCTAAAAGCTTTGTCAGCTTTTATCATTTTTCTGCTCTTTTTCTGAGCATAAAGATCATTCCCAACTAGAGAGAATAGAAAAATAAATATAGCAAGTAAGCGTAAAATTCTTTTCATTTTATTGTGTTTAAAATTCCTGCTAAAATAAGGAATAATTTATGAAGTTTTAAAAAACAGAAGCTTAGGGTTATCAGCAACCCATTGTTAATAGGGTTATAACTTAGCAGATTTAACTGTTTTTACAATTCTACCTGCAATTTTATACGGGTCAGCATTAGATGCTGGTCTTCTATCTTCTAACCATCCTTTCCATCCATTCTCTACTACAATAATCGGAATTCTAATAGATGCCCCTCTATCAGAAATACCATAAGTAAAATCGTTAATAGCAGCTGTTTCATGCAATCCTGTTAATCTTTGCGCATTATGTTCTCCATAAACTTCAATATGCTCTTTAGTTACTGGACGGAAAGCCTCACAAATTTTCTCATAAGTTTCCCTAGAACCACACTCCCTTAAAGTAGTATTAGAGAAATTGGCATGCATACCCGATCCATTCCAATCTCCTTTAATTGGTTTAGGGTGATACTCAATATAATAATTATAATCTTCTGTTAATCTATCTAACAAATAACGAGCAATCCAAAGTTCATCACCTGCTTTTTTAGCTCCTTTAGCAAACAATTGAAACTCCCATTGTCCACAAGCAACTTCCTGATTAATTCCTTCAAAGTTAATTCCTGCTTCAATACACAAATCAGCATGCTCTTCAACTAAATCTCTTCCATGTGTGTTTTTACCGCCTACTGAACAATAGTACATTCCTTGCGGGCCAGGATAACCTCCTAAAGGAAAGCCTAAAGGTAATTGCGTTTCGACATCCATAATAAAATATTCTTGTTCAAATCCAAACCAAAAATCATCATCATTATCATTAATTTTTGCTCTTCCATTAGACTCATGTGCGGTTCCATCAGCATTTAGCACCTCATTCATAACCAACCAGCCGTTAATTCTTGAAGGATCAGGGAAAATTGCCACAGGCTTAAGCAAACAATCAGAAGAATTACCAACAGCTTGTCTTGTAGAGCTACCGTCAAAAGCCCAAACAGGACATTCTTCTAAAGAACCATTAAAATCATCAACAACTTTTGTTTTGCTTCTCATATTCTGAGTTGGAGAATAGCCATCTAACCAAATGTATTCTAATTTAGATTTCATAATTTTCGTTTAATGTGTGTAGGATTATTGATGAGGCAAATATAATTTAAAAATGAAAAGAAAACAATTTAAGCACCTCATTGAAAATTAGATTTATCAACATTATAAAGTAATAAAAAGTTGAAAAAAACTCTCTAATAAATAGAAAAATAGAGGTAAGCTATATAGATTAATAATAATAGAACACCTTCCGTTCTGGATATCTGACGTTTTGAAAAAGCATAAATAAATAAACTAATTATAAAGGTAATAACAATCATCCAAACATAATCAAAGGACAGAATAGCAGAGTCAATAATAGTAATCTCCTTTATACTAGCTACCACCCCTAATACTGCTAAAATATTAAAGATATTTGAACCAATTAAATTTCCTACTGCTAAGTTATGTTCTTTTTTAAGTGCCGCAACAATTGAAATTGCCAGTTCAGGAATACTTGTACCAATAGCCACCACTGTAACGGCAATAACTCGTTCAGAAATTTCAAATTTCTTTGCAATGGCAATAGTACCATCTACCAAATAATCAGCGCCAAATTTCAATACAAGAATTCCAGCAATCAAAAAAACTAAACTCTTAAATAATGAATCCTGTGAAGCTTCTTCCAATAATTCATCCTCATCAGGAGCAGATTTCAAGTTTTCTTTTCGAGATTTACTAATTAAGAGCCAAGTAAACAGCAACAATAAAAAGATGAATAAAAATCCTACTTCTTGTGGAATCCCGTTAAAATAAAACAGCACAGCACCAAAAATTAAAGAAGCCAGTAATAAAACAGGATAGTTTAAAGTTGCTGTTTGATCAGATATTTTCACTCTAAAAATAAGAGCCGTAACCCCGAGTACTAAAGTTATGTTTGCAATATTGGAACCAATAACATTCCCAAAAGCAATATCATTACTACCGTTCAAAACAGCTTGCAAACTCACAAATAATTCAGGAGCTGAAGTAGTAAAAGAAACTACGGTCATACCTACAACTAAGGTTGAAATACGCATTTTTAAGGCCAAAGCAACTGACCCTCTAACTAATAACTCTCCACCAAAAAAAAGCAAGAGTAAACCTAACAATAAAGAAATAGTTGGACTCATTATTTTGTTATATCAAAGTCGTCCTTAATACTTTTAGAGCTGTCACGAATCTCTTTTTTAATATCATTAGAAGCATCTTTAACCTCACGCATTGCCTTTCCTAATCCCTTAGCTAATTCTGGTATTTTCTTAGAACCAAAAAAAATAACAATAAACAATAGCACAATAATAATTTCAGGCCCTCCTATAAATAATAACATAACGCAAAAATAAAAAAAGCCCTCTCAAAGAAAGGGCTTTTTAATTAAAATTATAAATAATTATTTTCTTTTAACTTTTTCTTCTTTCTTTTTAATTGTATCCAACATAATAGGTGAAGCTACAAATAACGAAGAGTAAGTACCCACCACAACACCCACCAATAAAGCAAACATAAATCCTCTAATTACTTCACCACCAAAAATAAAGATAATTAAGAGAACACAGAAAGTAGTTAAGGAAGTATTGATCGTTCTACTTAATGTACTGTTTAAAGCTCCATTAATCAATTCGTGAACACCTTTCTTTTTATTATCGTTCATATACTCTCTTACACGGTCAAACACAACTACAGTATCATTTAGTGAGTAACCAATAATCGTAAGAATAGCAGCAATGAATGCTTGGTCAATCTCTAATGAGAAAGGTAAAATTCCGTAAAAGATAGAGAAGATTGAAAGTACAATTAATACATCATGGAATACTGCAACAACAGCACCCAAACTAAATTGCCATTTTCTAAACCTAACTAAGATATATAAAAAAATCACTAGTAATGAAAAGAATACTGACCATACGGCCGCATCCTTAATGTCATCAGCAATAGTAGGTCCCACTTTTTGTGAACTCATTATTTCATATTCCAATCCAGTAGTTGACAACCCTTCAGATAATTTTGATTCAACAATTAAATCAGTAGTAGGTTCACTATTCTCAATCATAAATGAAGTTGTAACTTTTACCTGATTATCATCACCAAAAGTTTTAACTTGAGGAGTATAATTCAAACCATCTGCATCAACAAATACATCCGTTAATGCTGACCTTAATTCTTCATTATTTACTGTATCATCAAAGCGAACAACATAAGTTCTTCCTCCAATAAAATCAACACCATAATTTAATCCTTTAGTAACTAAAGAACCTATACCTAATAATACGATTACAGCAGAAAGAATATAAAATCTTTTACGCTTACCAATAAAATCAATATTAATATTTTTGAAAGCCCCTTCAGTTAATTTAGTTGCAAAGGAAATTGTTTTCCCTTTATTTAAACGATAAGAAATTACTAGACGTGTAATAAATATTGCAGCAAAAAGTGAAGTTAAAATACCGATAATTAAAGTAGTAGCAAAACCTTTAATTGGTCCTGTACCGAAAGTATAAAGAATAATACCCGTTAACAATGTAGTTACATTGGCATCAATAATTGAACTGTAAGCATTGTTATACCCATCTTCAATTGCTAAACGCAAACCTTTACCATTGCTAAGTTCCTCTCGGATACGCTCATATATAAGTACATTCGCATCAACCGACATACCAATTGTAAGGATAATACCTGCAATTCCAGGTAAAGTAAGTACCGCACCTAATGAGGAAAGCACTCCAAATATAAAGAAGATATTCGCTAATAATGCAATGTTCGAAACCACACCTGCACCATTATAATAGAATATCATATATGCTAATACTAAAAGTAAGGCAAATATAAATGATGTTAAACCAGAACTAATCGCCTCTTCACCTAATGAAGGACCAACTATAGCTTCTTCAATAATACGAGCAGGAGCAGGCAATTTACCTGACTTTAAAATATTTGCTAAATCCTTTGCTTCATTTACTGTAAAGTTACCAGTAATTGAAGAACGACCACCAGCAATTTCAGCTTGTACAGTTGGGTAAGAATATACATAACCATCTAAAACGATCGCTACTGATTTCTTAATGTTTTCAGCTGTTAATCTTTTCCATTGTTTTGCACCTTCAGCATTCATTTCCATTGACACCTCAGCTGATGAAGCAAATTGCCCAAACACCTGAACAGCATCCGTTACTACATCACCCTCCATAGCTGACTTTCCGTTTCTATCCGACTTCAGCGCAACTAATTGTACAAATTTTCCATCAGGATCATAAGGCTTAACAGTATAAGCAAACTTTACATCAACAGGGAAGAATTTTCTGATTGCATCATCTTTCAAATATACATTTAAAGCAGCAGTATCCTTTACAGCACAGAAACCAACAACTGGACCTTCGTTCAATTGATTTTGTTGATCAACATTAGGATACAATAAAGCATACAAAGGATTCTGAGAAGCAAATTCTTCAAAACTTAAATTATTAGCAGTACTATCAGCAGCTAAAGTATCCGCTTCAATTTCAGCTAATAAATCACTAGTTTTATCTTGAGTAGTATCTTCTTGTTCAACTACCTCTTCAACCTGAGTAGTTTCAACTTTTACTGAATCCTCTTCAACAGTTACCGCTTCAGCAGTTTCTCTTAAAAAAGCATTAGCGGATTCCAATGCTTGAAACAATTCTTTGTATTCGTAAGTTTCCCAGAATTCTAATTGTGCAGTTGATTGTAATAACTTACGAGCTCTTTCAGGATCTTTAATGCCAGGTAATTCAACTAAAATTCTACCTGCAGTCTCCAATCTTTGGATGTTTGGCTGTGTTACTCCAAAACGGTCAATTCTACTTCTTAAGATATTGAATGAACGAGCAATTGCATCTTCAACTTCAATTTTCAATACTTCAATAACCTCTAGGTTAGTTGAAGAAAACTGTACCTTATCTCTTAAATCAGGAGTAGAAAAAAGAGCAGATAAACCCGTATTTGCAGCTGGAGCTAATTTTTCATATTCCCTTCCGAATATAGTAACAAAATCATCTTGACTATCTTCTTGTGCGCTTAAAGTGTTTGCAATTGCTGCATTAAAAGTTTCATCTTTATTCTGATTAGAAAGTGCTTTTACCACATCAACAACCATAACCTCTAAGGTAACATTCATACCTCCTTTAAGGTCAAGCCCTAAGTTAATCTCTCTTTGCTGACATTCAGCATAAGTGTAGGAAGTCAATAAAATATCGAAAACCTGTTCACTACTTATCGAATCCAAGTAGAATTTTTCCTTTACTTCTCTTTCATCTTCATTGAAATCAGCAGCATAAGCTACTGCATCATCTTCAACTCCATTAGCAACCCAAGTAAACGATAGTTGATATAAACAAACTATTGCGAATATGATTGCGAAAATTTTTATAACATTTCTGTTTTGCATAATCTTTATTTTTATCTTATTTTTAAGGTCGGCAAATATAAACTTTCAAAGTAAATAATACAACTACTATATAGGAAACTTTAAGCTGAACAAATAAGATAATAATTCATCAGGCTATGCTATTCAAAAAATATTGCGTTTTTTTGTAAAAACTTTCCTTTATGACTTTAAAAAATCTTTTTTTATTATTTTTTATTTTTTGCTTTACTTCCTCATTCTCACAAATGACTTTAAACAGAGATACAAGCCTTACTATTACTGAAAATGGAATCGCTTTTAGCTCTGCTTTTTCAGGAGGAATCAATGCCGGACAGTTTTCTGAAATTGATTTGAATTTAGATGGTAAAATGGACTTAGTTGTTTTTGATAAATCAGGAAATAAAATAAGCCCTTTTATTAATGATAACGGAAATTACATTTACGCTCCAAAATACAGAAGTGCTTTTCCTAAATTACATGACTGGATGCTACTTGCTGATTATAACTGTGATGGGAAAAATGACATCTATACTTATTCTTCTGGAGGAATGGCAATTTATGAAAACACTTCATCCACAAATTTAAGTTTTAGCTTAATCACTTCATTGGTCCTTTCTAATTACGGATCAAACAATCTTAATATTTATATAAGCCCAGTTGATATACCTGCTATCGCTGACATAGATTATGATGGGGATTTAGACATACTAACTTTCTCAATTTTAGGAGGCTTTGTTGAATACCATAAAAACATGGCTATGGAACTTACGGGCAATTGCGATACAGTTGCTTTTGAATTTTCCGAAAGTTGTTGGGGCTTGTTTTATGAAGGATTAAACTCTTATATTTTGAATTGTCCTAATTGCCAATGTCCACCTATTGTTAACCCTAATGCTGCAGACGAAAAGCAAAAACATGCTGGTTCCACTTTGTTAGCTATTGATATTGACAATGACAATGACATGGATTTAGTTTTAGGGGATGTAAGTTATAATAACCTAAACTTGTTAATTAATGGAGGGGATAATCAAAATGCACTTATGATTAGTGTCGATTCTATTTTCCCACAGAACCATAGCAATACCATTGCAGCCGATATGCATGTTTATCCTGCAACTTATTACCTAGATGTTACTAATGATGGTGTTAAGGATTTAATTGTAACCACTAATAGTCAGAATAATTCTGAGAACTTTGAAAGCAGTTGGCTTTATAAAAATGCAGGACAAACTAATAATCCTGATTTTAACTTTGTACAAACTAACTTTTTGCAAAGCGATATGATTGATTTAGGAAAATCAGCATTTCCTACTTTTTATGATTATAATAATGATAGTTTATTGGATTTAGTAGTTGGTAATTATGGTTACCATGTTGCATATAACGACCCTATATCTTCTTTAGCACTTTTTGAAAATACGGGCACAAAAGATATTCCTAAATATGATTTAATAGACCGAGATTGGCAAGGGATTTCAACTGTAAATTTAAATACTAACTTAAATATTCCTGTCCTAAACATAAGCCCAACTTTTGGTGATTTGGATGGAGATGGCGATAAAGATATGCTTTTAGGTGATGCGGATGGGGAGTTGCATTATTTCAATAATCAGGCAGGAAATTTCAATATAACTCTGCCCAATTACTTTAGTATTGATGTAGGTTATTTTTCTCAACCTCAATTAGTGGATGTCGACCGTGATGGCTTACTAGATATTATTATTGGCGAACAAGATGGATCCCTAAACTATTGTCCAAATTCAGGGACAGTAACAAATGCTGCATTCGACACTATTATTAAAAACTGGGGCGGTATTGATGTAGACACTAATTATTTTAGTTCTGGCTATAGCAGCCCTAAGTTAATTGACAGTAATGGAGTTTATCAACTTTTCGTAGGCTCATACACTGGCACAATTTATCAATTTACGAATATTGACGGAAACCTAAGCGGACAGTTTTTACCTGTTTACAGCACTGCAGCTAATCTTTGGGATGGCGGAAAATGTGCTTTTGCTTTGGCTGATATTAATAACGACAATCAACTTGAAATGATACTAGGAAACCTTTCGGGGGGTATTGCTTATTTTAGTAGCGATACTTTACTAAATGACACATCAACAACAAATACACTTAACAATAAGCAAACAAACTTTAGCATTTACCCTAACCCTGCTAATGGTCAAGTAACAATTGAATCTAGTGAAATAGGAATTGTAAAGATTATAAACCTTTTAGGGAAAACGATTTACAAAGCAAGAAAGAGTAGCTACCTAATTGAAATTAATACTTCCAAATTTGCTAAGGGAATCTACATTTTACAACTAAATGGAATGACTAGTAAAGTGCTTATTCAATAAT
>JACKQG010006218.1_pt1 | contig 12752 bp, 13 predicted proteins | sample 8237621 | NCBI WGS metagenome assembly JACKQG01 (sample SAMN15677084, study PRJNA649215) | marine metagenome | biome: marine; feature: Black Sea; material: saline water; isolation source: suspended particulate matter (SPM) from the Black Sea western gyre | collected 2013-06-09/2013-06-10 | depth...
GGACCGGCTGTCAACTATCGCACCCCTTATGCGGCTTCCGTCCATAATGACGCCCGTAAGTAAGGTATTAACAGCGATGAAGACACCGGCTTCATCGAGCATTTGCATAGTGACAAGTTTGTAAAGCTCGGTATCGATCGCCGTGCATACAGAATCATAATCGTATCCTCTGACCATCTCGGCATGTCCCGAGCAGGCGCCGATTTTCAGGAGGCGGTCGATGATTTGCTGAGGAATTCCCTGCACCACCTGACGTTTTTTAACGCCCGGGAAGGCCTTCCACAAATTGTAGAAGCTGTGAAGTGCGGTGCCGCCTTCTGTTACGGTTCCGCCGGTATAGCCTTTTCTTTCAATCAACATGGTCTTGGCGCCCTGCCGAGCGGCCGCGAGCGCCGCTACGACGCCACCCGTGCCGGCACCGGCGACGACAACATCGAATTTCCTGACGGGCAGCCTTTTTGCAGGTTCCTCGTAATAGTCCCCTGACTGATTCCGGGCACGTGCCTGACTGTTCTTCGGAAAACCAGCCAAAACGCCCACTCCCAGCAATACGCTATTTTTCGAAAACTCTCGACGGTCCATTCCTGTCTCCTTCTCAAATCTCGTTGCGACCAAGCGTTGATATAGAATATAAATTCACCTTAGCCATTTGTAATCTAATGCCGTCAACGGCATAAGACCGGGATTCTATACTAAATCAAATCTTAGTGCAAGATGCTCTATTCGCTGAGTTTGACGGCTGTTCCGTAAACCAAAAGTTCCGCAGCGCTGCCTACAACACTCGTAGTCATATAACGAACATTAATTATTGCATCAGCTCCCATTTGTGCGGCCTGGGCGGTCATCCTGTTGGCAGCTATTGTACGGGCACTGCCCATCATTTCCGTATATTCGGTCAATTCACCACCAAGGACAAGCCTGATCAGGGCGGAGAGGTCTTTACCAAGCCAGATGGCAAAAACGGTATGCCCCTGAACGAGGCCGAGAATCTCACGAGTCTGACGGTTGGGAACGACATCGGAATTCAACAGTAAAATGCTGTTGTCAGACTCAACAGCGGCCGGCACATCTGTCGATGTTTTGGTCGTCTTTTGTTCGAGAGCAACTGTCACCAGAACCACGAGGATACCACCCAAAAGGCAGAAAATCGCTATCCGCAGCCACAGGGGTATGACCGGGTCATCGGCGACCATCACATGCCACGGCACCCCGGCAAATATGACAGTAAAGAGCCCGAGCACAAAGGCCAGAGAACCGATGTTTCTTAGTGTTTTCATAGCTACTCCTTTCCTTTAACCATAAAAATACCTTCAGCCGGCACGCTCATATTGAAATCGCTTGTATGTTCTTATGAGATTTTCTTCATTAACCGTCGTCTCCATCATGAGAGATAAACAGAGGAAGTGACATTTTCCACTTGATTGCGGAAAGTCTTAAACCGAGTGTTACAATAACCGAGGCAATAGCCGCAAGGCCCTGGTTTTGCAGAGCGATGGAAACGAAGCAGAACGTTATTGCTCCGCAAAGGGAAGCAGTAGCATATATCTCACGGCGCAGAATCAGCGGGATTTCCCCGGATAAAATGTCACGGATTATACCACCGACAACACCGGTCATAATACCCATAACTACGGCAATGCCCGGTGAAATAGTCATGTCCAGGGCTTTCTGTGTTCCCAAGACCGTGAAGACAGCCAGACCGAAGGCATCAGCTACTGAAAGCAGCTTGAGCGGCAGGCCGCAAAAGCGAACCAGAAAAAAAGTTACTATCGCTGTTGCTACCGCTACAAGCAGATAGATTGGAGCTGAAACCCAAAAAACGGGACTGGCACCCAAAATCAAGTCCCGCAGAGTTCCGCCGCCAAGGGCCGTTACAGTTGCCAGGACAACAACTCCAAATAGGTCCATGCGTTTTTTACCGGCAGCCAGTGAGCCGGTTATCGCAAAAACCGCAACGCCAAAAAGATCCATCACATACAAGAGAGTCTGCATTAGAGCACTTTCCAAATACTACTATCGCTTATGGGAACCTGGTTTATGTTTTTGCTTTTTAGACTAAAACTCCTGAATATCTCTGCCCTGGTATCGTTATTCGCTTCGGCTGGTAATTTCAATAAGATGGAAGCCAAACTGTGTTTGGACGGGGCCGTGCACTTTTCCGACTTCTTCGCTAAAAACAACCTCATCAAATTCCTGAACCATCTGGCCGGGTGAAAATTCCCCCAAATGCCCGCCCTGTTGATTGGAAGGACATTTCGAGTGCTCCTTAGCCGCTTCCGCAAAATCAGCTCCGTTTTCAATTTGTTGTTTGATGTTTTCACATTCTTCCTGTGTCTCAACCAGGATATGGCGTGCTGTGGCTTTGGTCATAATTTACTCCATTGTTTAGAATTAATATTCAGAGCACCTAACAAAATGACTCTGTGTTCGTATCTAACTATAGCCTCACCATTCTGTCAAGAAATGCTTGCGGGAGATTTTTTAACTGAATGTCAACCAAAAATCTGACGAAGCTTCCAGATGTAACCTTATAGTCTTATCCAACGAGGCAGCAAGCCAGCGCTTTACGGGTGTAAGTTCTCCTAAAAAAGTAAGGACGTCTTCGTCTATATTTTTGGCCTTTTCTTCGGGTTTCCAGAAAGCTCCAAGTGTATTTGATATAGTTCTCAATCTGTCGCGAAGCGGGCTTAGTTTGACATTTCGCTGATGGCAGGCATAAGGTCTGTCAGGATGAAGGTCTCCACCTATGGCCTTGAGGATAGTAACAACACTGCCGACAAAATCCCAGTTACATGGCTCCAGCATATCGATAGCCATCGCGAGGGAAATCTTCGCTTCGTGGCCATCAATAGTATCATGAATGATTGTCTCGACAGTTTTTTTTACGAAGTCTAAGCTGTCTTTGTAATGTTCACCTACCGGATTGGCACCTGGCTCGCCATAATGGCCGAGATCCAGGGCCATATTATGATAGGGACGACTCGGATCCAAAGCTTCGTTTATCTTATCGACGACACGTTCAACCTGCCACACTTTAAGGGGGCTCGGTGGGCCAATGAAGCTCACAAGTTCATCTGCGGATATATCGCCTACATCTAAGTCTATTTCAGTAATAGCCGGATTTTCGCACCAGCTTGAAAGTATCTGTTTGTAATTCTCCAGCTCCTTTTTACGCTGCGACGGTCTTTCGTTAGAACGCTCCGGGCATCGTCCGGCGCCTATAGCTTTGGCAATGTACTCGGCTTCTTTATCGGCTTCGTGGTAACATAATTCAAAGCCGGAAATAAGCTGCCTTATCTTAGCCGTATCATCATCCAGAGGGCCAATAGAGTCTTCCATCTTATCGATTTCAAATATTTCAGAATCACCTTGTGTATCACAGTTGCGCCAGTATGGTCTCACTAAGGATTCATTTTCATTTTCTTCCTGATTCATTTTGTTACCTCACTTTTTTAGCTCAACGATTAGCGCTATTTCGGTTGCGCCGGATTATTCTTTTCTGCTTGCAGTTGTTTAGCTTCCTCTTGAAGCTGACTCTTCTCGTATGACGTCAGGGGACGAGGAGGAAGACTGTCGAGGATATCCTTTATATCTTCCGGAACGGACAAATCAAACGACTGATAGTACCGCTGGACATACCAAAATGCAGGGAGCCTGTCTTCGTCGTTTTTCCATAGTGAGTCGGCACTGACAACGCACTGGCGAATGTTAGTTTCTATATTCTTTAGCAACTGCTCCTGACGGTCTGAGCGAATCATATAAGCAGTGTTGGCATTACTGAGGATTCCGTTGTAATACTGATCTCTGAACATCCGAGAATAACCCCAGGCAACAAGTCCACCTAAAATAATAGCTCCAAAAACAAAGCCTGCCGTGAACAGTCCTACGGCCTTGAATATTCCTTTTCGATTGGCCATAATATTTCTCCTTCCGGATAATTAAGAGAGTAACTAAAGATATATCCGCATGTTGAGAGGATATTAAAGGCAAAGATACAGGATTTGCAAGGAAATAAAAAAGCCCCAAATGAAATTTGGGGCTGAATATTGTTTTACGATAATTAGAGGCTGCTATTCATGGGCTTCTCGCATCTGCTCGTAGAACTCAGCGAATTTGTCCTTATCTTTAGTTTTTCGATATGCTATCGCTGAGCGAGGATGCTCGTTCAATATGCCTGTAACCATATAGGGTATTATATAGCCCCATTCGATATCCTTCTGCATCGGTATCAAGTGGTCCTGTATAACTTTTAGAATCGGTGTGAGATTGAATTTGGGATTTTTCAGGAAACCGACTAAAAGCTCGAGGCAGCAATTGCCGGGACCCCGGCCGATACCGTAAAGCGAGCCATCGAGATAATTAGCGTTGTGAATGATAGCTTCAATGGTATTGGCGTATGCAAGCTGCTGCTGGTTGTGGCAGTGTATGCCTATTTCTTTTCCGGGCAGATGTTCCTGATAAAGTTTGACAAGATACTCTATCTGCTCACAGTATAATGCGCCAAAACTATCGACGACGTAAACCACATCGACAGGTGTCTTCGCCAACTGGTCAAGGGCTTCTACGAGGTCGGGCTCAATTTCTGTAGAAATTGCCATAATATTGCAGGTTGTTTCATAGCCGAGGTCGTGACATTTTTTGATAAGCTCTATGGCACTGTCGATATATTTTACATACGTTGCCGCCCGAATCATATCCACCGGGCTTTCGTCAGCGGGAGCAAAGTGCTGCTCTTTGACGCGATACGAGTCAACCATTATGCTTATTTTTATATCAGACTCAATTCCGTCGATAACCTTTTTTATCATATCGTCATCGCAGTATTTCCACGCTCCATAATCTTCGGGGGGATAAAGCTCTCTGCTGCTTCGATAACCAAACTCCATATAATCAACACCGCTTTTGGAGATCCCCTGGTACACAGCGCGAACAAAATCATCGGTGAAATAGTGGTCATTAATAAGTCCGCCATCCCTGATAGTGCAATCGAGTACCTTGATTTTTTCTCTGTACATATTCCAACCTTTAACTAATTTTATCTAAAGTATTTTCAACACTCTTCCGAGAATCTCGGGAGCAACATCGACAGCATACTGTCCATCCGGGCAATACACCTGACCTATATCATTAAGCAATACGAATCTCGGCCATTTGTTAACAGCTTTTTTGTCGTGTTTAATCAGGTCTATGAGGTCTTTTTCGGCTAAATTCGGGGGCAATTTTACCGGAACATCCAGTTTTTCGAGAATTTGCCGGACTCTTTCGAGCCTGTCCTTTGGGGCTATTTTTAATTCAATCTCTATCATACCAGCAGCAATGATACCTATAGCGACCGCCTCGCCGTGCAGTAATTCGAATCCGCTGGCCGTTTCAACGGCATGTCCAATAGTATGGCCATAGTTTAGAATTCTTCTCTTGTTTTGCTCATAGGGGTCGGTCTCGACGACATCGCCCTTTATTTTGCAGTTAAACTGTGCTACTTTTTCCAGCACTTCTGATTTTCTTTCGAGGACAGCGTCGAGATTGTTTTCAAGATATTCAAAATATTCACTATCGGCGATAAGGGCGTGCTTAAAAGATTCAACCAGACCGGCTCTGAATTGTCTGTCGTCCAGAGTTGTCAAAGTTGCGACATCGATATAAACAGCCGACGGGTGCCAAAACGCACCGAAAGCGTTTTTGCTTAGGCTCGAATCGATTCCGGTTTTGCCGCCCACGGCCGAATCGGCCTGAGCGACAGTGGTCGTGGGTATCTGGATGACTGGAACGCCTCTTTTAAAAACAGCAGCCGCAAATCCTGCGATGTCACCGACCGTTCCGCCGCCAAGAGCAACAACAAGGGTGTCTCTGCCGAGACAGGCCTTCTCCATCGTTTCGATTATCGTTACCGCCGTATCGATATTTTTCGAAGCCTCACCGGGCGGGCTTATTACAAAAGCAGGAGCATCGCTTTGGCCAAGAAGCTTTTCCAAATGTCCTGCTGAGACCAGGTTTTCATCGGTAACAACAAATTTATTGTATCCGTTGAAATCTGCTTCTATCCGAGGCCATAATCCGCCAAGAAGACCTGAGCCGATTTCTGTCCTGTAGCTTTTGGCCGGCGAAGCCGGAATTTTAATCTCATGCTCTAACATAATATTAAGTCTATAAACCTACAAAGAATCCGTTTTTTAACCTTTCAGGACACTTCTAAACAAGCCTTCGACAAGCTCAGGCCAGGACTTGAGTGTACTATTGCGGATTCTAACAATAACGCAAACCAAGCAATATAATCTATTTACGTCCTATATGCAAGAATTTAGGCCAAAGAGCGGTCAAATTATTTTTAGGGGGAATACCTTGATTTTTAGCCTTGCTTTTGGGGTTTCTCACTGCTATATGTTTGATTATGGAGACAAAATTAGCCGTTCCAATAGCAGCGAAGGATTTAGACCAGGCCAGGCAGCAGGTCAAGGCGGCAATATCCGCCGGTGCCGAGCTGCTCGAATTGCGTACAGATTACCTCGTGAATCTCAGTGTCGAGATGGTTAAAAATCTGATTGCCTATGTAAAAAGTGCCGGTGATAAACAACTGCCAATAATTGTGACCTGCCGGGACCAGCAGCAGGGGGGGGTGATGGATTATGGGCAACAATTGCGAGTTGAAGTGCTGGTATGTGCCCTGAAAGCCGGCGCCGAGTTTATTGACTTCGAATATGATAATTTCCTTATTGCCGAGAGCCAGGAACCTATAAAGCAGGCGCTGTCACAAAATCCACAAGCCCGTCTAATCCTATCGGCGCATAATTTCGAAACAAAATTTCCTGATATAAGCAAGCTGCATCGTGATATTTTAAATGTATGTCCCGAAACGATACCCAAACTTGTCTATGCCGCAAATCATATTAATGACTGCTTCGAAGCCTTTGATTTGCTGCACCAAAACAAAGGTGAAAGAATTGTGTTCTGTATGGGCGAGGCCGGGCTCATCAGCAGAATCATTGCGAAAAAGCTGAACAGCTTCGTAACTTTCGCAAGTATCGATGACCAAAGCGCAACGGCACCCGGGCAGTTGACTATCGAGCAGTTTAGGAAATTGTTCCGCTCTGACTGTATTAATACTGATACTGAACTTTTCGGAGTGATAGCCAATCCGGTCGGCCATTCATTAAGCCCGGCGATTCATAACGCCTGCTTTGGCGAAAAACAAATGAACAAATTATATTTGCCGTTACTGGTCGAGGGGGGACGGCAGGAATTCGACTCGTTTTTGCACAATGTCATTGAAAGAAAGTGGCTGAATTTCATTGGCTTTAGTATAACAATTCCGCATAAACAAAGTGCTCTGGAATTTGCCCGGGCCAATGGGGGGTTCGTAGAGCCATTGGCTGAAAAAATAGGGGCGGTTAACACATTAGTATGCAGGGTGGGCAGCCCACCGAATAAAATTAACAATGGTGGGGCAAGCCCCACCCTACAAGCTTACAATACCGATTACTCCGCCGCATTGGATGCAATTACTTCTACGCTGGGTATCGAGCGAGACGGCTTAAGAGGGCTATCGGTCGCAGTTGTCGGAGCCGGAGGTGTCGCAAGGGCGATAGTCGCAGGTTTAAGCGATGTTGGAGCAAAAATCCGAATATACAACCGTACTGTTGAAAAGGCTGAAAAGCTCGCGGTTGAGTTTAATTGTGATTTTGCGCCGCTGGATGATTTGATGGATATGAACGCCAAGCTGGTAGTAAACTGCACAAGCATTGGAATGCATCCAAATGTTAATACTTCACCTGTCCCTCAGGAATGTCTGAAAAGTGATATGGCGGTTTTTGATACAGTTTATAATCCCGCCGAGACTTTGCTGTTAAAGCAGGCCCAGCAGGCCGGGGCAAAATCAATCGACGGCGTTTCAATGTTTGTCAATCAGGGCTTAGCTCAATTCAAACTATTTACCAAAACCGACGGCAATGCGGAGCTTATGCGAAAAACCATTGTTGACTGTCTTTCCAAAGGGTAGTTTGAGAACGAAATGGGGAAGTACTTAATCCTTGACAAAAGCGTTTTTGAAGCAACTTCAACTTCCAAGCTAGAAAACTTTGCTAACAATCACTTTTTAATTCTTTCTGATGACCTGTACTATGAGTGTGCTACAACTACCAGCAACAAAGAAAAAATGTTGGATCGCTTTAGGTCCGTGATTCTAAGCGGAGCATATTTTTGCACAAGTTGTAAGGAGATTGTTAAGAAAGAAGCTCAAATCTTGCAGCCATATGGTTTTCTTGTAGATTTAAAGGAAGTTCCAGCCCTAAGGAAAACATTTCAAAAAAACAGCAGGCCTTATAATCCAGATCAGGCACAGAAAAAATTAGAAGAAGAATTAGATATGGCACAAAGGATTATTAATAATGCAGATGGTTTTACACAACAACTACTTCGAGATGATCCAGAACTTCTCAAAGAAGCTCGAATGTGTGATAACAGCAACTCGATACGACTTGAGCGACTTCAAAAATGGACTGAATTTGTTGATACGCAAAATATGCATGAATCGGCCCAAGTATGGTTGAATGATATTACAGAACAACCTGAAAAATTTTGTTTATCAGATAAATGGGTGACCTGGCATTTTCTTCGCTTAATACATATTCTATTACAAGAAAGGACTTTTTTAAGACAAAGTGGAGATAACTCCTCAGCGTACATTATTGAACATGACCTTCAAGATATAAAATATATACTACTTTTAAGTCGAACTGATGGCTTATTAACGAAAGATAAAGGTTGTTCGAGTTTAGCAAAAGCAGCATTTCCTGATAAAGATGTATTTTCCAGCCTTGATGAAGTACCTAACGAATATCTATGTAATTGGGATTAGAATTGCCATTACACAATTTAATTGTTGCTCTATTGTGGTTATCGCTGGTATTATTTGGTAAATATGGTTGAAGAGGCAGTTATAGACTCGGTAAAGCGTTATCTTGCTGCGCTGCCGGCATTGGGTATTCATGCCCGCCGAGCTGTTTTGTTTGGTTCCTATGTGCAAGGACAAGCTAATAAATACAGCGATATAGACCTGGTTGTAATTGCACCAGAATTTGACGGCTCGCGCGAAATCTCATTGATTAAAGCGCTCTGGCGGGCAACCGTAAGCGATAATCGTATCGAACCTATCCCGTGCGGGGAAGCGGAATGGGAAACCGACCAATGCCGTCCGATTCTTGAAATTGCCCGTCGTGAAGGTGTTATCATTGCTGCTTAGTAACATACTACTTCCAAAACTGGAACAATAAATAACATTTACGTGGGGGAATTTTATGCGGCGGAAAGACCAGGAAATAACTGATATTGCCTCTATCGAAGATATTATCCGCAAGGGGCAGGTATGCCGTTTGGCTTTATCTGAAAACGGGCGGCCATATATCGTTCCTCTTTGCTTTGGTTATAAAGATAATAATTTGTATTTTCATTCCGCCCGTGAAGGCAAGAAGCTGGATATACTTAGAAAAAATAATAATGTCTGTTTTGAGATAGACATAGACCATGAGCTTGTTAAAGGGAAAAAAGCATGTAACTGCAGTATGAAATATAGAAGTGTTATCGGATTCGGCAAGGCCGAACTTATAGAAGACATCGAACCAAAACGCAGGGCATTTAATATTATCATGCAGAATTATTTCGAAGGTTTTTTTAAATATCCGGAAGAATCCATTCAGAACACAGTAATCATAAAAGTTGAAATAGAAAGTATGACAGGAAAAAAGCTGGGTTATTAGAAATAGCCACAAGTAAAATCGAGCTTGGCAGGTTTTGTCCTGCGTGATATCATTCTTAGAGTTTTTTTGAGCCGCGTTAAATACCTTCCTTTTCTTTTGGTTGTCATTGGTGGAAATGACAGGTATAATGCGCAGCAAATACAGACCTGCAGTAAAACCGCAGGATAAATAGAGTTTCAGATTTCGATATGGTTAAGGACAAACTGAATGGCCAAAAGTAAAAGTAAAAAACCTGAAAAAGTAGTTTTAGCATATAGCGGGGGCCTGGATACGAGTGTTATTCTTCCATGGCTCAAGGAAACCTACGGTTATGAGGTAATAGCGTTTGCGGCCGAGTTAGGTCAGGGTGATGAGCTGGCAGGCATTAAACGTAAAGCCCTGGCAAGCGGGGCTGCCAAGTGCATAGTCAAGGACCTACGTAAAGAATTTGTCCAGGACTACCTCTGGCCGATGCTCAAAGCAGGTGCGGTCTATGAAAAAAAGTATCTGTTAGGTACGAGCGTCGCCCGGCCTCTAATCGCCAAGCATCAGGTCGAAGTTGCACAAGCTGAAGGCGCCACAGCAGTAGCCCACGGAGCAACAGGCAAGGGCAACGACCAGGTACGATTCGAATTGACTTTTATGGCACTGGACCCATCGCTGAAAATCGTCGCGCCATGGAAAGACCCTAAATTCGAACTGACTTCCCGTGAGGCGGCGGTTGATTATGCAAAAAAACACAAAATCCCAATCGATCAGACAAAGAAGAAAATCTACTCCTGTGACCGCAATCTCTGGCACATCAGCCATGAAGGAGCCGACCTCGAAGACCCGGCCAATGAGCCAAAGGACAATCTTTTTACTATCTCCAAGCCGGTTTCGGAAGCGCCTGATCAGCCGGACTATGTAACAATAGGTTTTTTTGAAGGAATCCCCGTAAAGCTTAACGGCAAGCTGACAAGCGGTGTGAGATTGATTGAAACATTGAACAAACTCGGCGGAAAACACGGTGTTGGACAGGCTGACCTTGTCGAGAATCGGCTGGTTGGTATAAAGTCACGCGGCGTTTATGAGACCCCGGGCGGAACAATTCTCATGGCAGCTCACGATGCCATGGAAAGCCTGACACTTGACAGGGAAACTTTACACTATAAACAGCAGGTCGCTCTGAAATATGCTGAACTGGTATATTACGGTCTGTGGTTTTGTCAACTGCGTGAGGCAATTGATGCATTTGTAGATATTACACAACGGAATGTTACCGGCGAAGTTAAGATGAAACTGTTCAAAGGGCAATGCACACCGGCCGGCATAAAAAGCCCGTACAGTTTGTATAATACCGACCTGGCAAGCTTTAAGATGGGCGCCGAATATGACCCAACCGACGCGACCGGCTTTATACGTCTGTTCGGCTTACCGGCGAAAGTGGCCGCTGTTGTTAATATGAAGCATAAGAGCACAAAAACTTAGTGCATTATGTACTGCTTTTGCAAAGGAGGCATTGTGGCAGTACCAGACTGGATTTGGTTTGTCTTTACTTTTGCGTTCGGCTGTTGTATAGGCAGCTTTCTGAATGTCGTTATCTATCGCTTACCTCGTGATAAGTCTTTGGTAACTCCGCCATCAGCCTGCCCAGCCTGTGGCAAACACATTCCTTTTTACGACAATATACCACTGTTTTCGTGGCTGTTTTTGGGGCGGAAGTGCCGATATTGCAAGGTGTCGATTTCTCCACGTTATTTTATAATCGAACTGCTGACAGGGCTGGTTTTTCTCGGCCTTTTCATTTTGTATTTTCAGTTTAATTTGAGAGACGGTATCAGGTTAGACGCCGGAGGCGGCTGGTTTATTTATGTAATTCACATAATTATGCTGGGAGCTTTCATTGCCGCTTCAGCTATTGATTTAGAGCTTTGGATTATTCCACTATCTATTTGCTGGGTAGTCACCGCAGCCGGATTTATTGGCTCGGCGGTCGGCGTTTATATAATTGATCCGGCCCTGATTCATGCGTATTCGCTTTTGCCGAGTGCTTCCGCTAATACGGGTGCACTGGCAGTAGGCGCAACGGCAGGGCTCGTGATATCCCTCGTGCTGCTGGTTAGCGGTGTTCTAAAGAGAAGTTATGACTCAGAAGATTCCGAAGATTTGCAAAGTCCTATACCTGAAAATCTTAAAGAGCCTGACGATTCGACCGAGGAGTCAAAAGAACCTGTGGAAGAGCAGTTCAATCATCGTCTGGAGGCGTGCAGAGAAATCGTCTTCCTGCTTCCAATAATCGTCTGTTCAGTAGCAGGTCTCTGGATAGTCAGAGAAGTTGCACCAGTAGCCGCCTGGTGGGATAAATTTTCACAAATTCCTGCCATTGCAGGACTTCTGGGCAGTGTGTGGGGTTATTTTGTAGGTTGCGGAATCGTCTGGTGTATCAGGATTTTCGGCACACTGGGCTTCGGAAAAGAAGCGATGGGGCTCGGTGATGTGCATCTGATGGGAGCTGCAGGGGCGGTAATAGGACCTGTTTACGTTGTGGTGGCGTTCTTTGTAGCACCATTCTTTGGACTGACCTGGGCGGGTTTTCAGATGTTTTTTAAAAAAATTAAACAAATTCCTTACGGTCCGTTCTTGTCTTTAGGTATATTTGTTGTTATTATTCTACATGATTGGATTCGCGATTACGTGAGTTTTGTGTTTGATCATTGAATCTGGAAATATAAACTCAACATTATAAGGAGATAGAAAATGCGGACTATCAACAAAAAAACTGTAGCTCTGCTGACTTGTCTTGTAGCACTTGTCCTTTTGCCCGGCTGTGTCAACTGGGAGAAAAGATATAAAGCCCTGAGCGTCGAGCATGAGAATCTAAAAGGTCTGCTCGAACGTGAAAGAGGAGAAAAAGGCCAGCTTGCCGACCGCATTTCACAAGACCAGATGACAATCGAAGAGCTTCAAAGACAGATTGAACAACGCAGCAAAACACCCGCCGATGCAACCGGCTTTGGACCCGGCTATGATGTTTCACTTGAC
>JACKQG010006219.1_pt1 | contig 12752 bp, 15 predicted proteins | sample 8237621 | NCBI WGS metagenome assembly JACKQG01 (sample SAMN15677084, study PRJNA649215) | marine metagenome | biome: marine; feature: Black Sea; material: saline water; isolation source: suspended particulate matter (SPM) from the Black Sea western gyre | collected 2013-06-09/2013-06-10 | depth...
GTGGGTTAGTTGGGGGTGCCGCGAAGAAGGGCTGCTTTAACCGCTGCAATAGCACCTGTCACATCGATATCTCGGGGGCATGCGTCTGTGCAATTCATCACGGTATGGCACCTCAAAACACCATCCAGCCCCCCTACCCTTTCCATCACCTTAGCGGCGGCTCCATTCCTGCCATCCTTGATAAACCGTGCAGCAGCAACCAACGCTGCGGGACCTAAGTACTCGGGGTTGGTCCAAAACGAAGGGCAAGAGGTGGTGCAACAAGCACAAAGGATACACTTTGTCATATCCTCGATTGCCTCAAAGTCCTCGGGGCTTTGAAGCCCTTCTCCTTCGGTCGTGCTTTCGACCCAAGGACGCACCTTTCTAATTGATTCCTCAAAGGGATCCATATCAACAACCAAGTCTTTCAAGACGGGTAAACCGCGCAAAGGGGCAATCTCAATCACCCCGTCGTAATCCTCTACAAAAGTCTGACAAGCCAACTTGTTGATACCATTAATCAGGAATCCATCGCTGCCACAAACGCCATGAGCACAAGAATGGCGGAATGCCAATGTGCCATCCAACTCTTCGCGGATACGAAGGAGAACATCTAGGATTCGGTCTCGACCCCTTACTTCAAGAGTGAACTCATCCGTTGAATGAGCTGTTTTATCTTGGGGGTCAAAACGATGAATCCGAAAAACGCGTTTCATCAATAAATCCTCTCTTTGGGCTCAAAATCACCCAACGCCACAGGGCGATTGGAAAACTTCGGGGCAGATTGGGATTCATAGGTAATAAGGGAATGGTTTAACCAATTCTTGTCGTCTCGATTGGGGTAATCTGCCCGGCTATGGGCACCCCGACTCTCTTTCCGCCGTTTTGCACTATGAACGATCGCTTTAGAGACTAGAAGCATACTCTGCAATTCAAATGCCGACATCATCTCATAATTGAACGCTTTCCCCTTGTCCTCCACCACCACATTTTGAACATCATCTGTGATTTCATCAATCACGCGGGCAGCTTTCGTCATCCCTTCTTCATTCCTGAAGACCGAACAGTCGTCCATCATCGCCACTTGCATCCGATGGCGCAATTCCCCCACCTTGGGCCCCATGGTATTTGCCCTAATCTTTGAAGAGAATGCCGCCGATCGCTCGCCGGCATCGTTGGGCATCGAGGCTAACGAGGCATCTGCTGCAAATGTGGCAGCATCGCTTCCAGAACGTCTCCCAAAAATGAGCAGGTCCAACAGACTATTCGTTCCCAGCCTATTCGCTCCATGAACAGAGACACAGGCGGTTTCACCAGCGGCATAGAGTCCCGCCACCACATTCCCTTCGCCATCAGCTAGGGCTTGCCCATGGATATTCGTAGGAATCCCACCCATGGCGTAATGGGTGGTCGGTTTTACTGGAATCGGTTCGGTCGCAGGATCCCGCCGGATATAGGTGCGAACGAATCCCGTGACATCGGGGAGCTTCTCTTCCAACGCTTTCGATCCCAAATGGGTCACATCCAGATGAACATAGTCCCCGCCACCAATCCCCCTTCCCACCTTGACTTCTTCATAAATCGCCCGACTCACCAAATCTCTAGGCGCCAAATCCTTGATCGTGGGCGCATACCGTTCCATAAACCTCTCACCTGATGCATTCCTAAGAATCCCACCCTCGCCCCGTGCCCCTTCAGTAATCAGAATCCCCAAAGGGTGCAGTCCAGTGGGATGAAATTGAACGAATTCCATATCCTGCAAAGGGACACCGGCTTCCCAAGCCATCGACATGCCATCACCTGTAAGGGAATGGGCATTGCTCGTTACGGCAAAGCACCGTCCATAACCCCCCGTAGCCAAAATGACGGCTTTTGCCGCAAAGAGATGTCTCTTTCCCGTCGCTAGGTGGACAGCTACCATTCCTCTGCAAACGTCATCCCTGATTACCAGCTCCACCGCTTGAAATTCGCTATGAAATGTGGTGCCTCTGCGAACCGCTTGTTGAAAGAGCGTGTGAAGAATCATATGCCCCGTGCGATCCGCCGAATAACAAGCTCGCCTAACAGGCGCTTCACCGAAATTACGGGTGTGTCCTCCGAAGGGACGCTGGTCTAACTTCCCTTCGGGCGTTCTTGAAAACGGCAATCCCTTCCTTTCCAAGTCCAAAATCGCCTCAGGGGCCTCATCGCACATGACCTTAATCGCATCTTGATCACCTAAGTAATCACTACCCTTTACGGTGTCAAATGCATGCCATTCAGGCTTGTCTTCTTCTACATTCGCCAAAGCCGCACTTACACCACCCTGAGCCGCCCCTGTATGGCTGCGGTAAGGGTAAAGTTTAGATAGGACAGTCACGCGCAGACCTTCAGGTATCGCCGCTAGGGCAGAGAGCCCAGCCCCACCCGCACCCACCACCAAGATATCCGTTTCATGACGTTCCATCAGATAATCTCCGGCTGAAATGTAATGAGAACCCATGCACCCAACAAGGTCACAGAAATGCCCAGAATACGAACACCTGCCAACCACTTCTTTCTGTGGGGTCTAAGGGCCTTGAAATCATCCAACACACTTATCACACCATTACATCCATGGAGCATTCCCAATCCCAAAGTGCAGGCATCAAAGATGCGCCACCCGACCAAATTCCACTTCTGGGCTACACGCTCAAAAGAGAGATTCTCTACACCAATTACAAAATGGACATCCACAAAATGAATCCCCACAAAGACGAGGAGCAAAATCCCGGACACTCTTTGGAGCCACCAGCTCGTTGTTCCTTTCATGCTCATGGCGTAGGTACCAAATGCTGGATCATCAACCACGCTCCAGGAATGAAAAGTCCCAAGAACAGAGCCCAAACCAGCCAATAGAGAACTTTATGGAATTGGCGAGTAGGGAAATCAGAGAAATCAATCGCAATAATCCGCAACCCATTTAGGGCATGGAAAAGGAGAGCAGCCATCAACCCGACTTCTGCCAGCGTAAACAGGGGATGAGTATAAAGTTTGATGAGGGTGTCGTAAGCCGAAGCGCTAACCTTAAGTAAGACCGCTTCTAAGACGTGAATGACCAAGAAAAGGAAGATCGCCAAACCCGTGGCTCTATGGAGGATCCAAGCCCCCATTCCTTCGCGTATTACGTATCTCAAAACTCGGAAACTGGGGTTGAAATCGCTTCTAGAACGATATCGACACCAAGGGTGTCAATTCTATCGGAAATCTCCAATCGAATTTCAGCGATCCGAGCATTCAACGCTTCTAACTCTTCTACAAGAACCGTAATTCCATCCATCTCGAGGGGGGCAAAGGGAAGATCGGGCGTAATGCCCACCCCATGAACCTCGTTACCATGGGGCGTAAGGTAAACCGCTGTGGTCACAATCACAGCTCCTCCACTGGGCACTTCTTCGCCATGCTGGACAAGTCCCTTTCCGAAAGACGTATCACCTAAGATGACGGCACGCCCGTGGTCTTGGAGTGCTCCGGCAAGAATCTCGCTGGCAGAGGCTGAAAAAGCATCTTGGAGCAGATAGATGGACATATCTTCACCCACATCCCCCGGATGGGCATCAAAAGACTCCTCATGATTCCGGAACTTGAGCCTCACTATGGGGCCCTCTTTGATGAACAAGTCTGAGATGCGAATCGCTGCCCCCATCTCTCCCCCAGGATTCCCCCTCAAATCAAGAATCAAGGTTGTAGCCCCTTCCCCTTGTAATTCCAGCAAAGCTTCCTTGACACGGTCAGGCGTTGTACGAACAAACTCATCAATCTCTATCAGCCCCACGGTTTCCGAGACCATTTTGACCTCTCCAATCGCTGGAATCGTCACGATATCACGAACGATTCTCATCTCAAGAGACTCGGAATTCCCCTCTCGCCAAATCTCTACCTGGACGGGGGTTCCTACTTTGCCCCGCACCCGGGAAACGGCTTCTTCGTACTCAAGGTCTTCAAAAGAAACACCATCAGCAGATATCATCAAGTCTCCAAGCCGAATCTCTGCAAGATCGGCTGGCCCCCCCTCAACGACACCGACAATCTGCAAACTCCCGTTTGCAGGAGATACCGTCACTCCGATGCCCCCAAATTCGCCCTCCGTGTTTTCCCATTCAATCTTGCTAGTTGCGGGGGGAATAAATCGGCTATACCTGTCTCCCAATGCCGCAACCATACCCGCAGCGGCACCCTCGTAGAGTTCGCGAAGCATCTCTTGAGAGAGTCCTTCAACCCACTCTTCGCGAATGACCCGTAATGTCTCGTCTACTAGTGATGCACTATCAGCTCTCTGACCCAATGGGACAGATTCTTCGGTGGCAGAAACGAACGCTTCTTGGCACCCCTTTACGCCGGATGGCACCAACAAGAGAATCAGAAAAAGTCCTTTGCTCATAAGTCGTCTCCTAACGATGTGGTGGCAGGGAAATCTGGGGGTCTTCGTGAACCTCCCCTTGCCTAACCTCAAAATGTAAATGGTTCCCTGTGGAGTTTCCTGTCGTCCCCACTTTCCCTATCTGTTGCCCACGCATGACTGCCTGACCCTCAATAACTAAGATGGCATCCAAATGGGCATAATATGTTCTATAGCCATGGGCGTGGGCAATAATAATGAGATTGCCATACCCACCTCTTCGGGAAGCATGTTGGACACGCCCGGTTTCGGCAGCAAGGACAGGCGCACCCTTGAAATCAAGGGGAGAGACCCCCACAGGTGCAGCAATGTCCTGCCCAGTGTGCATTTTCCTCGTCCCTTGGATGGGATGGGTTCTCCAACCATAGTTGTCGGTAAGCCGCCCCTCTGCAGGCCAAAGAATAGGCGTCTCCCACCTTGCCCCGCGGTGATTCAAGATTGTCTCGGCGTCCAACCCCTCCTCCAAGTGATCTCTTTCTCTGCGTAGAGTCGCGATTTCGTCTCCCACCTCTTCCCTCGCTTGAGAGAGGAGGTTTCCTGCAACTTCAGAAGCAAGACGGCTCTCGGCTCGTTCCTCCTCTCTCGTGATCAATTGGGCTGCTGTCCGATCAACTTCCTCAACCCAAGTCAACTCGACCTCGGTGAGTGCCTTGAATCTATCCCTGTCCTCAACCCAGCCCGTCCATACTTCTAACACCTCTTGACGACCCGGGCTGTCTGTTCCTTGGATGGAAGGTTGTGGTGAGAGGAGGTGAAGCCACTGAGGGCGGGTCGACAGAAGAAGGTGCTCGAGGTGTGTTTGGAGCATATCTTGGGATTCGCTCTTGTCGGCTTGACCTTCAACGATCCGTTCCCGCGTTTCTGTCAATCTGCTCTTAGCCTCTCCCAAGGACCATTCGGTTTCGGCCAATTCTCTTTGAGCTAAGTGCCACCTGTCTGTTGCAGTCCGCACCTGTGCTTCTGCCTGCAAGATTCTCTCTGCAGCTTGGTCCAATTGGAGCCAAACTACCTCTAAAGCAGAGGGTATACCCTCTTGATCTGCCGAAAGATGGAACGAACAAAGAGAGAGAATCGCCCCCACCCAAAATCCTTTATTCTTCAACTTTTTTCCCCAAGGCACCTTGCCGCCACAATCCCACGCCCACGGTACCGACGACAGCCCACCCCCAAGGTGCCCCCATCGGTGCAATCGCCGAAATATCTAACATCCTAGAAACAGGACCCCAAGCCACCCCTGTAAGCCCTATAGCCAAAGTGCAACCCAAGGCGATGGGCAACGCGGGAACCATCGAAACGGTGGGGTGTGGAAAGGCGAAAACGACCAACACAGAAAGGAGTCCCAAGAGAAGGGCAAGCGAGGCAAATGCTTCGCTGGCTTGGAGAAGGACACCTGTATCGGGGGGGGTCCAAGCACCCACATCTGCTGCTGAAGAGATATCATCTAGATCCCACCCCAAGGGCAGCGTTACGACCCAAGGCAATCTCTCTATCGTTTCGGCATCAAAGAAAACCCCTAACTGGGACTCAAGGACACTTCTAGACTGTTGGGGAGTAATGACCTTAGATCCCGTAAAACCGTCTGCGAAGTTCCGGGCTGATTCTTCGTCGGCAAATAGTGCTTTCATTCGGGCTTGCTCGCTTAAACCGATCGAGCCTTTAAGGAGTCCCACACCGCCCATCAAAAGGAGGGCGAACAGTCCCAGAGCGACCGACTCTCGCAGAAGAGGAACCCATTTCATCGGAGGACTTCCTTCACAAAAGGGATATGCGATTGGGCGAGCCGTTTCCACCGCCTCCCACTAGGCAAGACCCGCCAAACCGCTTCTAGCCCGTTTTTCACGATCCAACGAGGTGCCCTACGACGCTTCCCTGCTAGGATGTCAAGGACACCCCCAACTCCGATTCCAACGACACTTTTCAAAAGGGGGATGATAAGGGATAAAGCCCTCTCTTGGCGCCCTGCACCCAACCCCGCAAGGAGAAGGCAGGGCTCCACACGACGACACGCTTCAACGACCTCTTCCAAGGAGGAAGTGTACCCATTCAACGCAGCCGCAATAGAAGCCTCCCCACACCAGTTGGCTTCGATTCCTTGGACCGTATCAAGGTCACCTCCCCAACAAACGACGGGCACCGAATGTCGTTCCAATAAGGAAAAAACCAAGTCCGCTCCTGAAGTTCGTGGTGCCTTGATCCCTTTCTTTTTCATACCCCAAACAGCCATTACACTTTCGGGTATCCAATGGGCATGGGCCAAGGTGTCACCTCGAGTCTCATTCCAAGTTTCTGGGTTGAGTGTAAAGAGGTTTCCTTTCCCCCCCTCCCCCAATGTTGTCTTGACCCATCCAATCGCTTCTTCCTTCGTCCAAGGATAGACCTCTCTATCAAGGAAAGGGACTGCAGAGGGGAGTCTCATGGCCCCCAAACCTGGGTGGGGGGATGGGGCACTAAGTCGCTGGAACATTCTTCACCCCATGGGTAACCGGCTCGCTGGGCAAGGTGGTGAAGTTTTCCATGCTCTGGACCGATAGCGAGTGCGGGGCGTCCAGCCATCCATGCCAACAACAGGGGGTGGTATCTTGCACTGGTGATGTGATGATGGTCAAGGATGAATTGGGCACTTCTGTCCACCTTGCCTGGCTGGTGTCTGTAAACTGCAACTTCCTCCTTTTCCCAATCCCCACGCCCGTCACTAAAGAAAAGACCGTCAAACGAAGTCGGGGGTTGGGAAGACCAAGGTGAAGGGACCCAAAGGTGTTCCTTTGTGGGAGCGACAGATAGATTCAAAGGATTGACTCCATCCTCCCCCTCAATGGTGTCCCAAATCACACGCTCCCCGGGTCGCATCGCAAAGGAGACACGGGGGTGTTGTATTATCCATCTTATCCAATCTCTCAACCAACCATTCTTCAGTTCTGAAAGGTCTTGGTCTTGGGCAATCACACGAGCACCACCCCAAAGATGCACAACGACCTGAAAGAGATACCACCAAAAGGAGAAGGGGCTGGTCTTATCTTGGAACAGAGCCCCTCCAGGTAGGACTAAGAAAGGGGCTATGCCTCTTGCCTTTTCCACGCCAGGAGGGAGTTCCCCTCGGGAAAGAACACGCGCTTGGGGGTATCTTTCCATCGCTCTTTGGAGAATCCACTCATCACCAAAGTTCCCTTGCCCAAAGGCACCTAACAGCGTCGTACTGGGCATAGGGGGTATGTTAGACTGATTGCATGGAAGCACCAAAGCCAAAAGACCAAGAAAAGGATGGAAGAACGAAGAAAAAAGGGCGCTCTGGCATCCCCATTAGTCTCTCCAAGTTGATCTTGGTGATCTTAGTGCTCCTTTTTGGCACTCTCCTCTATTCCATCGCCAGTCAATCGATTCAACTCTCTTTCTTGCCTCCGGGTGAGGGGGGACAATCACCCACACTTGCTCTGGGATGGTTGCTGGGGAGTTTCTTTGTGCTGGGATTTATCGCTGCCAAGATACCCATTCGCTGGAGGTTCTAATGAGAGATTTATTCCACTTTTGTCTTCTTTTGGGGGTGTCGTCATGCGTCGGGCAGGCTACAGACTCTTCACCCTATGGAGGGGGTCAGCAAACGCCCACCGTTGTACACCCCATGGGTACACCCGCTGCTGCTACCTCTGTGGCACCTGCTGATGGCTTGCTTATCGTTAACGGTGTCACGATTACCGATGGCGACTTAAGTCTGATTTATAACCCTCAACCCACCCTGTCACCGATGGACTACCCACAAGAAGAGGGGCAAGCATTGTTAGACCGTGCTATTAACCGGGCACTCGTGTTGGGTGCCGCGCAAAGTGCTGGTTATTCGGACCCGGGCACCATTGATGGCACTGTCTGGAATAGGTACAAAGACCATTTGGCCGAGTCCTTCCTTATTAGTGCTTTCTTGGATAAAGAAGTGATGTCAGGTATTACCGTCTCACCTGCTGAAGTTGAGGCGTGGTATCTGGCGAACATCGACCAATTCCAACAACCTGCTCGTGTGGAGAGTAGCCATATCTTGATTTGCCATAGTGGCTCCCGTCAAGGGTGCGAGACAGAACGCACTGAAGAGGATGCGCTCGCGATTGCTGAGGATTTGGCGGTTCAGGCTCTATCCGGGGTGGATTTTGCAGAGCTTGCGATTGAACACTCTGATGGACCTTCAGGTCCTGGTGGCGGAAGCCTTGGTTGGGCGTCTCAAGGGCAATTCGTACCTGCATTTGAAGAAGCTGCATTTGCGCTGGAAGTAGGTGACGTTTCGGGTGCTGTCAAGACTGATTTCGGGTACCACGTTATCTTCGTTACCAATAAGGAAGCTGCAGGGGCAGCCACCTTAGATTTGGTTGCTGAGATGATTGCCGAACGGCTAAAGACGGAGAAGTCCCAACAAGCCGTTAGCCTCTTTGTGTCGGGATTGAGAGAGAGTGCAGAGATCGATGTCCCCCAACCCGCAGGCTGACCTTGCGATCGTTGGGGGGGGTGCTGCCGGAATGGCTGCAGCGCTTTACTCCTCCAGAGCGACACTCAATGTCGTCCTCTTTGAGGGAGCAACACCGGGGGGACAAATCGCCCTAACCGATGAGGTTGAGAACTACCCCGGACTTGGTGTTGAAGAACCGATTACAGGCCCCGAGATTGCAGGACTTTTCCAGCAACACGCAGAGAAGTTTGGCACCAAGGTGGAGTACGCATTGGTAGAGAAAGTTTCGGGTAAAGCAGGAGCTTTTTCTCTTGAGACCACAGCGGGAGTTTGGGTGGCAAGGGCATTGATGGTGGCGCCTGGCTCCAGCGCCCGGGCTATTGGGATTCCGGGAGAAAAAGAGATGATGGGGCGGGGAGTAAGCACCTGTGCTACCTGTGATGGTCCGTTTTTTAGGGGCAGAGAAGTGGTGGTGATTGGTGGGGGCGATTCTGCCCTGCAAGAAGCTCTTTTCCTCACGAAATTTGCCAGTAAAGTGACTGTGGTTCATCGTCGTCAAGGTTTTAGTGCCTCCACAGCACTCGTAAAGAGAGCTCAGGCTCATGACGGAATCGATTGGAAATTGGATTGCGTACCCGAGGCGATTTTGGGCGAAGGCGTGGTGGAGGGTGTCCGCATCCGTCACCTACCTTCGGATACGGTAGAGGACTTTGTCACAAGTGGGGTATTCATCTTTATTGGGCATACCCCCAACACCGCGTTCTTGCAGGGGTTTGTGGATTTAGACGCTTCAGGTTATGTCGTCGTAAATCGCGACCAGGCTACGAGTCGATCGGGTGTTTGGGCTGCTGGGGATTGTGCGGACCATCAGTACAAACAGTTGATTACGAGTGCTGGTGATGGCGTCAAAGCTGCCCTAAACGCAATCCACTTCCTAGAAACCCACTAACCCCACTCCCTTCGGTGGTTCTGTCGTGCCCCTCTTTAGAACACCCCCGCGGGTTACTTGGTGGGTGAAGCCTTCCCTTTGTGGGACTTCTTGGTGGTGCGGATGAGAACATCAAAGTCCTCAAAGACCCTATATCCACGATCCTGGACACATTCATCCAATTCGCCCCCGTTCCACAAGCAGATGAGGCGCTCGGCGACTTGGGCGCTTTGGAGCGAGTCGATGGAGGCAATCTCATTCCGATCCACAGTGAGGGGAGCATCGTTCGCATCCCAAATCCATCGATCGGTAAAGTCTGCGCCAGCTAAGACTGCTGAGGTCTGCATATCTAACAAGCGGGCACGACCAGTAGCCTCACAGATCCATAGATCGTTCTCCATCGCTTTTTCCATGCCCGCTTTCACAACTTCAAGAAACCCCCTTTTGTCGATGTGGTCAAAGAAATCCTCGTTGGCTACAGAGTCTACGATTCCCTTTATCGCGCTACTGAATTCCATGGAACCAAAACTGTCAGGATCTTCCAATAGTGCGACAATAGCTGCCACCGTATCCTCAACCACTTCCCTCACGAGGTCAGGTGCGACACCTCCAAAAGAGGCCCTATGCACCCATTCCACCAAGAGTGCCTTGACCTCGGCGATTCTGTAGGGGCGGGGGCTTCCGATGTCAAGAGGATATCCATAAGAACTGAAGTGGTTGCACTTTTGCTGTAGACCATCCAACCAGACAAGCGTCTCAATCTCTGCAACATCACCCAGCCAGGCCATAAATGCCGGATGGGAGACACCCCATCTAAGGAGTTCATGTGCACTTCCCCAGCGATCTTCGGAGAGTTCTAACTCCAGAAAATCTCCAGGTGCTTCTCCAAGGGGGAACCCTGTTCGCAAGGCACAGTTGACTGTCTTCTTGTTGTTTGCAGCGACTTCGTTTTCTTCTTCGCTGTCCTCTTCCGCGATCGCATCATCTTTGGGATTGGTCGTCCTCTCAACACTAACCTCACCATCTTTAAGGTGGATTCGCAGGACCTCTTCGTCTCCTAATTCAACGCCGTCAACCCAATCTGCATCCGCCGTGTAAGGGCCACAATCACCTGCATCCATAGCATTGTTCGTGAGTACATCTAATGTCTCCAATGAAATAGGGGTTGCCCCATTACGGATGAGGGAACGCTCCAACGCTGCATCCAATTCGTCAGCTAAGAATGCGGCGTTTCCCTGCTCACCAATTTGCATTCCTTGTTCGTTGGGCAACCATACACCCACACGCCCAGATGAAAGGCGCAATGGAGCGATTGTTCCTGCCGCCACATCCCACACGGAACCCTCAGTCGTTTTGGATCGCAAAGCGATTGAGAACGCTTCTGTGACTTCTTTTGTGCTGCAACTCGCCAATAGCAGAACGAAACCCACGATCCATCCGTTTCTTTTGTTGAACATACCGAAAACCTCCATTTTTCCTCTCTTAGCCAGCCGCGACAATAGCACCAGCATAAACTACCGACAACCATGTGGCCAACTACTTCTTTTCCTCTCCACCCCTTGCCTTACTTTTGTCTCCAAAGTAGGGCTCTACACCCAATGCGACCATCAATCCACCATCTCCAAGCGTTGTGCCCCCTACACGGAAGGACCATTTCCACTCTTCGTCTCCGCCAAACAGGGGATAGACAAACCCATAATTTGCACCAATGGAATTAGCATTAGACAGCTCACTTGGCTGTGCAGCCCCAGAAATCCCAGCGTAAAGTGAGGGGCTTCTACGACCCGCTGATTCATCAAAACGCCAATGGATTCGGAGCGAAGCCCCGAATCGCCCCCAATCATCACTCCCTAATCCATTTGCCCAATCTCTGGTCGCGCTCTCGCCCCAAAGTTCAAACGTGCTCCTCAACCCCGAACCCCAAGAACCACTCTTCCAAAGATCCAAACCGAAGTAAGGGCCAAGTGAATCACTCCCCAAAGCAGCCCCCAACCAAATAGGACCAATCGATCGGGGTTCCTCACGATCTAGTATCAAAGTATCCAAATCCCCAGGCTTCTCATTCTTTGGAGCTGGAGTACCACTGTTCTCCTCTCCGCAGCCACTACATCCATCAATCGGTGTTGGTCCGCGAGATGCGAGTGGATCTGCGCCTAGGGAACTCGGTATCATCCAAACAGACAACAAACCAATTACAACAATACCCACTAGAGATTTCCTCATACGCTCTAAGCCCTCCTTTTCTTAATCAAACTGGCACTAGCCTAATGGTTGGGTGGAGGAATTTGGACTTGAAGTGGTAGACAAGTGATAGACAGATTGCTGACATGATCACGAGAAAAATGAGTCTACGCGCGTGAATTGATGGATATTGGGGTTTATGCCCACTTACAGTTGAGTTATCACTGTTTGCAGCTCTCTATTAGTGTTCTTGTAACGGTAAGGAGGGAATGTGTGGGGTGGGTGGATGCCTCCCCTTTGGATTTCTCACTTATAGGGTGATATGGGGCGGCACAGGTCTACTATTGAAAGGGGGCTATTTATGGGAAGTGGGGGGGCGAGTGGTTTGGCGCCAAGTGAGCCAGGCGATGAGACCAAGGAGAGGATAAGTAAGGTCCATGCGCCAAAAAGGTGTAGCCCCCACCAAGGCAAGGAGAGAGAACAGCGCCAGAGGGCGCTTCGTTTTGGATAGCCGCTCTACACCCCACCCCACCCACCACCCAATAAAGGGAACGAGGGGAGGAATCGTGGACAAGAGCAATGCCTCTTCACCCTGCCCATCCCTAATCTTCAAGAAAGCTGCAAACGCAACCAATGGCATTGTGACCAACCCTGCCCCCACACCCAGCATGAGTCGTCCTCCAGGATGTTTGCGATCGGGTGGAAAGAGGAGATTGGGTAGTAATGCCAATAAACTAGGTAAGAGGAACCCCGCAAACCACAACGAACTGAATGAGAGCACCCCACCAAGAATGCCCCACACCATCGCAGCCCACCTC
>JACKQG010006220.1_pt1 | contig 12750 bp, 13 predicted proteins | sample 8237621 | NCBI WGS metagenome assembly JACKQG01 (sample SAMN15677084, study PRJNA649215) | marine metagenome | biome: marine; feature: Black Sea; material: saline water; isolation source: suspended particulate matter (SPM) from the Black Sea western gyre | collected 2013-06-09/2013-06-10 | depth...
ACCAGCGACCAGGTTCGGGTGCTGCGCGATCCCACGCGCGGGGGCGTTGCATCCGCGCTCAACGAAATTGCGCAGCAATCCGATGTTTGCATCACTCTCCAAGAAAATGCCATCCCGGTGAGGCCGGCGGTGGCCGCCGCCTGCGAGATGCTGGGATTCGACCCGCTGTATATCGCCAACGAAGGCAAGTTCATCGCTATCGTGGGGAGCGAGGATAGGGAGAAAATACTCGATGTCATCCGCAGTTATCCTTATGGCGAGGGCGCGACAATCATCGGCGAAGTGAGCGATAAGCCGCAGGGGCGCGTTTTGATGAAGACGGCTATCGGCGGAACCCGGGTCGTAGATGTCTTGGCAGGGGAAATGTTGCCCAGGATATGCTAACAGGGTAGTGGTCTGGGTTTATGGGAAATAACGAACACAGTCAGCCAAAGCACTTCCTCTTGCAGGAAGCTATTGACCTCATACGGGCCAAGCGCCCAAAAGAGGCTTACCCTGTGCTGGCACAATACCTGCGTATTCATCCCAACTCCGAAGAAGGCTGGCATTTACTGAGTTATGTAATTCATGATCCTGAGAAAAAAATCGATTGCCTGCAACGCGTTTTAGATATCAATCCGGAAAATATTCAGGCCCAAGAGAGATTGGAAAAATTCAGAGCTGTTATTCCTCCGAAGGCAGAAGAGGGGGCAAAATCTGGGAGGTTCCCTATTTGGGTCACAATTGCGCTGATAATTTTTGTTGGGTTAGCAATACTGGCCGGCGGATTGTGGGGCTATAGAACTCTGATTGGTCCAACCGATACTGCCGTGAAACCAGCACCAGAAATTTCCCTGGCAGAAGAAAGCGCGACACATACTCCCAGAGCGACCCCTTTACCAGGTTTTTTTGCCACAATGACGCCAACCGCTACGTTGACGCCAATCGCTACGCGTCCTCCGTCGATGACGCTTGAGCAACTTGACGAAAACACCGCCACTCAAATGGACGAGATACAGGCACAGGTATCGGAGCTGCGGCAATTGGCAGCACTTCACCCGGTGACACGTTCTGTAATTTCCCAAGATTATGTACGTCCCATCCTCGAAAGCGCATACCTGGAACGCCACACCAAAGATGAAGTAGCCGACCAGGCCCGAGTTCTCAGCATATTGGGACTCATCGATCCAACTTACGATCTGTACACGAAAACAATCAACCAGATCGGCGAGGGGATTGGGGGTTTTTATATCCCATGGACGGATGAACTTTATGTGATTGGCAGCACTTTTTCGGGGATTGAACGCTTTGTTTTTTCCCACGAATACGCCCATGCCTTAGTCGATCAACACTATTTCTTGGAAAACGTCGGTGTTTATCCGGAATGCATCAGCGATACAGATCGCTGCCTGGCGATATTCGCGCTGGTCGAGGGGGATGCTACCTATCTGATGTACCAATGGCTAGAGAATTATGGCACCGAAGAGGATATCAACGAAATCATTGCTGCCCAGTACGCCCCCATAGATCGTTCAATATCCGGTTCGGATTTGGCGCCCCCCTACGCGGTGCGCGAAATCCAATTCCGCTATGGGGAGGGCGCGTTGTTTGTTGATCATCTGTACAAGATCGGAAGATGGCCAATGGTCAACCTGGCCTATGACTCTCTCCCACAAACCACCGAACAAATCCTGCACCCAGCTAAGTACCAGGTTCGAGAACAACCCAAACCTGTAGAAATACCTGAACTGGAAGATATTTTAGGGGATCGTTGGCGTTTGTTGGCTTCTGACACATTGGGTGAATTGGGAACTGAAATGATCTTGGGATACAGTTTCGACCGACTGACGCAAATTGATCCCCTAATTGCAAAAGAGGCCGCCGTCGGCTGGGGCGGCGATCATTACCAGGTATTCTACAAAGGAATCACCAACGGCAAGGTTCTGGCGGCAGCCTGGGCTTGGGATACCCGCACAGATGCGGATCAGTTTTGGATCGCTCTGGATGCGTATTTGAATCTTCGCTATCGGAAAAACAGGGTTGATCACCCTGAGGGGAATTGTTGGGAGAAATTAAACGAGGAGTATGCCTGTATTTTCAGGAAAGGCTCAGCAACCCTCTGGCTCATTGGCCCAGACTCAGATACGATGGGACTTGTCCTCAGCCAATATGAAAGTTTTCGTTAGGCTAGAATCTGTCAGGATATATACACGGACGAATATGAAATATCCCATCGCCAGTGTGTAAATCATACCGGCGTTAAACAAGAAACGCACATCTCTTTCAAGATGTGCGTTTTTCATTCAAGAGCCTAGAAAATACTAGGGGCAATCTAATTTCAATGTATCGTGGAAGCGCAGCATGTATGTGCCTGTTTCAGCAGAATATTGTGTTGCGCCTTTGCATTGGTGCGTATGGCTATAAGTTCCTTCTAGCGCGGTGAAGGAGCGTACCCCGAAAGCATCAAGCGCGAAACTAAGCGTCTGCGGGCCGGTCATCGTGACAAATAGTGGGTCTGCGGTCATGTTTTCAACAGAAAAAGCGATCAGCTCATTGTCTTCCATGACGCCGTCAAGGGTCAGTGGTTCCTCATAGGTGGGGTAATAGATGAGGCAGGCAGAGGGGATCGTAATATTCCCGCCATTTGCCAGATCAATGGGGCCAGATAGGGTTTTGCCACCACAGATGTTAGTGATGGTATAGAAATACAATGCCCGATCGACAGTAATTGTCAACGACTCCTTGGGACCAACGGCCTTATAATAAAATGCACCACCTGAGACAGCGGGATACTCAATATTCTGGGCGCTATGCCTGAGTTCTGTGGCTTCGTACATAGTGATATAAACCGTATGATCACTTTTGTTCCAAAGCGTGAATTGGGCCAATTCTGGCCGAGCGAGTACGGCCGTCGCCGAAGCCAGAAGCAAAGCGACTACGAGAAGAATTCCAACGGTCAATTTTTTGGCTTTCATTACATCGTCTCCTTTATAAACGAATGGATAAATGGATCTGCCCATAGTGTACCCATTCTGGAGGAGATAGCAATAGCTCTCTAGTTCCATTAACAAAAATGTAAAGAAAACCCCGCCATGATACAACAAATCAGATTATTGCTCTCGATCCAGCCATAATTCTCGGTATTCTCTATTCCAATCATCAAGAAAGCGGACAGCAACAACCATCCCCGAAGCGACCGAAACCCAAATGATCAATCCGCGCTGAGCTAATAACCACAACGCTACTGGAATCAACAATCCTGTGAATAAGGCCGCCCTGGCAGAATGCCGGAGGGCGAGGGTCAGGCTGACCAAAACCCCCAATGCAATCACAAACCCCAAGGGCTGGATCGCCAACAAACACCCCCCCGTGGTAGCCAAGCCCATTCCGCCGCGGAATTGGGCAAAGAGCGGCCAGCAATGGCCCAATACCGCCAGGCCCGCAGTTAGCGCAACCGCCCAATTGGGCAATCCAAGGCGCGCCGCAAAATAGGTTGGCGCGAATCCTTTGCCAATATCCAGAATCAACACTAAGATACCCCAGCCCAATCCAGCCTGACGAATGGTATTTGTGGTGGTGACATGTCCAGAACCCCCATCACGGATGTCAATCCCCTTGACCAGGTTCGTAACCCATAGAGCAAAGGGCAGCGAACCTGAGAGATAGCCAAGGATGGGGAAAAGGTAGGCAGAAAGGGCAGATATTTGCATTTTTAAAATCCTTACACGCCAAGCATATTATCGTTTATCAACCACTACCCAAGCAATTATTCCATCGCGCTCAATCTTTGACTGGGCATCATACCGGTCGAACAAGGCCGCGATTTGTGGCGGCGACATGAAATGAGATCGCATCAATGCCAATTTCTCAGCCAAGGCCAGCAGCTTGACTACACCAAGTCGGACATCGGGTTCTTCGATAACCAATCGCCCGCCGGGCTTGAGCACACGCCACAACTCATCCGCTGTGTGAACCTGGTCACAGACATGGTGCAAAGCATCGACCATGATAACACGTTCGAAATAACCATCTGGGAAAGGCAGTTTTTCAGTGTGAGAGCAGGCCACGCCCAGGCCACGTTTGTTGTTTGCCTGTTGCAGCATCTCAAAGGAAAGATCCGCGACGACAACTACGGCGGCCTTATCACGCATGAATTGCGCCATGCGCCCCGTGCCTCCGCCTGCATCCAGAAGAGCGCCTGAGGTGGGCAAATCGGCTAATCGCCAAAGCTCTTCGGGATCTTTGGGCTTGATAAATTTTTCGTAGAATGGAGCTAGAAAGTCAAAGTGATCTAACATAGGAGTTGGAGGTTGGAAGTTAGATGAAGATCGTGGCTGCGCCGCGAGCCAGGAGGGCTGCCGCCAAGGCAATGGCTACTGTGATCAGGCTGATGATCAGCATATCCCGAGTACCTAATTCTCGGCGCAGGGCAGCCAGAGTAGCCAGACAAGGGATATAGAAAACGACGAAAACTGTAAAAGTGATCATCTGAATAGGAGTCAACGCTTCGGCGAAATCAGTCACTCCCAACGCCTGACGCAGCATAACCAGGGATAGTTCTTTGCGGAAGATGCCAAAAATCAAGGGAACGCCAACCTGGGATGGTAAATCTAGAATCCAGGTCAGGGGGCGAACCGCTGAGTTGAACCAGCGGGCAAGATCGAGGCGATCAAAGATTGCTAATGTCACGCTCCCCAAGATAAGCAAAGGCCAGGCTTCAACTGCGAATTCGCGTACTCGGAACCAGGATTTATGGGCGACGGCCCTCCAGGTTGGCAAACGATACACAGGGATTTCCAAGATAAGCCCGGGAGAAGTTTCTGGTAAAAAGCGAGATAAAACATGGCCGGTCAGGGCAATCACCAAGAGATTAAACAGGTAAATCCCCAGGGCCAGTTGAGGGCCTAAATAAAAGGCAACCAACCCAAATACCACAGCAAGACGCGCCGCACAGGGCACAAGCGTCGCCATGGTGGCAGCGATAAATCGGTCACGCCGTTCTTCTAATAATCGGGTAGACATCACCGCGGGAACATTGCAGCCGTATCCGAGAATAAAGGGCACTATGGCTTTGCCGTGCAACCCCAGACGGCTCATCAAGGCATCCACCAAGAACGCCAGACGGGGCAGGTAGCCAACATCTTCAAGGATGCTCAATCCCAAAAGAAAGGGCAGTAAATAAGGCAAGACAATTGCCACACCACCGGCAATGCCTTGAATGACGCCGGTCAGTACTTCTGCCCCAAAGGTGCTCGGGCCGACCAGGCCAGCCAACCAGAGGGCCAGCGTATCAAAGCTTTTCAGCAAGGGCGATTCGAGGGCGCTACCCACACTGTAAACGATCTGAAAAAAGAGCCACAGAATTACGGCTAAAGCGATATATCCCCAAAAACTGTGCAGCAATATATCGTCCAGATAATCGCGCTTCGAGCGACGTTTCTCGCCCCGAATGACGACCCGCTCTGATAACTGGGCAGCCTTTTCGTGCCGCTCGGCATTGAATACCCAAATGGCAGGTTGCCCCTGTTTCTTCAGGATATCTTTCTGCGCCTGCTCGACGAGGGGGCGCGCCTTGGGCGAATATCCTTCAACGCGCTCCAAGAGCTGGGCGTTTCCCTCCAACAACTTGATCGCCATCAACTCAGACGCCAGAGGGGACGCCTGAGCCTGCCCATTGAGATTATTAGTAATTATGCCGATTGCATCCTCAAGATCGGGGCTATAAACGGGACGATTCGGGGAGAGGCTTTCGCGAGCGACATGCATGGCAGTGGTAAAAACCGCACGCACGCCGCGCCCCCGACTGGCAATCAGAGGCAGCACATCCACGCCCAGGAGTTCTTCCAGCTTAGGTCCATCGATTTCCATGCCTAACCGAGCAGCCTCATCCATCATGTTCAGCGCAACGATTAGCGGACGACCCAACTCCATCAATTCCAGGGTCAAGTTTAGGCCCTGGGCCAAATGAGAGGCATCGATAATATTGATAACAACATCAATAGGATGATAGGCCAGATAATGGAGCACTTCTCGTTCAGCAGGATTCGATCCCGCCAATGAATAAGTTCCTGGCAAATCTACCAGATCGACAATCTCGCTGAGCACGCGCACCTTACTCTCAGTGAAAGTCAGCGTCGTGCCAGCGAAGTTACCCGTTTCTGCCTTATAGCCTGATACTTGATTAAATAGGGTGCTCTTCCCACAATTGGGCTGTCCAATTAACGCGAATCGCATGGCTGGGCCTCTTCTTCGACGAATATTTTCGAGGCTATCCCCCGCCCTATGGCAATCGAGCGTCCATCCACCTCAATCATGACCGGTCCTCCCAGTGGTGCTTGGCGAAGGATACGGGCGCAATTGCCCGGTAATACACCCAATTCACGGAGTTTATGCTCTAGTTTTCGCCCGCCATCAAAACCGACTACACGAATTGTTTTTCCAATATCTACCTGTAATAAATGCATATGCTACCAGAGAATGCAAGCGTGAGCTACGGTGTGCTCACGCCGTGTTGGATAATAAGTTGCCCAATTATATACCAATACATCCAAAATCAGGATGATTTTTATCACTTTATTCATAAATAACAATCCCGCGGTTTGAGAAGATGTAAAAATAGGGGTGTATGAGGTGAGCGTCACCCCATGCATCCCTATTTTTCGGATTTCTTGTTATGTGGTATCTACCTTGATAATGTCAACTTACAAAAATGAAGAGCGAAATTTGGGGATGCGGGCGGGTTTCACCCCGCCCGCATCCCCAAATTTCGGAGTTTCTTGTCGGAAACTCGACATTGTAAAACTACTCAGCCTGATCGATTTTACTGATCTTTGCCCTGGCTAATTATTAAAGGGATAAACACCTCTAGCGAAACGGGAATCTCTTCCACTTCGACAAAATTTATCAACAACAGATTCTGATCGCAATCATCAAAAGTCTCGATGAAAGTTTGTCCAGAGAGCGTCTGTCCAGCATCATCTTTGATCTGAATCCAAACCTTTCCTTGAGAAGCAAACGCATGATCAGCAAGTTGAATTTCATACCCGCCAGGGCCGTAAATAGTTGCCATGCCTGTTAAAGACAATCCCAGGATGGGCTGCCCTTCCAAAGTGCCGCCGATCTCAACAATCAAATCTAAAACTGGATCACCAGCTAAATCAAACACCTGTCCGGCAACACCCAGCCAATTGCATCCGGCATCTTGATGCGACCAATTCGGCATCCCGACGATGGCCCCTTCCTGGATCACAAAATATCGGCTGCCCTCAGGCACTTCCGCCATCAAGCCAGTCGTGGCATTTCCGTCGACTGCCTCAGGCGTAAAAGATGGCGATGCCATCTCGTCACCCACTGTTTCCGTGGCAACTTCTGTTGCAGTCGCCGAGAGAATGGGCGTTTTAGTGGCTGTGGGGATAAAGGTAGGCGTATAGGTTCTTTCGGCCAAACCATCCATATCAAGAAGCGGCGTCGATGTGAAGGTGGCAACCACAACTTCGCCCGCGGGAGCATCCTGTACCCCGCACGCGCTTATCAACAGCGGCAAAATAACGATGAGCGATATCCAAAATCGGTTCATAATCTATTGAAGCCTTTCAAGCAAGAAGAGATGCAAGATTGCTGCCAAATCCCGAGCATCCGTGTGTATTATGGCATCAATCGCAAGGCTGTCAAGATTCTATCACCAATATTTCGACAGTCCAATCAGGAAAGAAGCCCGAAAAATGGGTGTATGGAGTGCTCCGCACTCCATACACCCATTTTTCGGAATAATCTCTGACATGTTTTGCTCGCTCACGCAACACGACGTTGACTCCCCAAGAGATAAAATGCTACAATGCCGCCAAGGAAACCCTAATGCCGAAACCTGGTCAATTACCCGATCAACTCCGAGAAATATTGGAGATAAAAGAAGTTTACCCCATCGGGACTCTGGCTTATTACGGGCCTGACGATCAAACCTGCACACGAATCAGCGCCGGCGTGGTCAACGCACCTAATGCCAGGCCTCAATTTCGACATTGGCAGGAAGAGGATGTCTGCGTTGACCCACTTGTAATTGCTGAAATTGGGAAATTCTTCAAGCTGAATGGCGTCCAAGATGTGGTGATGACCGAGGGCGTTATCGGCTGCCCTCACGAGGAGGGAGTCGATTATCCCGAAGATGGCATTTGCCCCCACTGCCCATTTTGGCATCCCTAAAGATTTGCGTGATACAATTCCCCTTCAGATTGTCTACATCTTCAGTACGTACAAATACCCAAAAAGGGGAATGCGCAGGGCTGCTGCGCGGCCCTGCGCATTCCCCTTTTTGGGATAACCCGATCAACAAAGATATCTAGAAACTTATGAAAAATATTATCCCTTCTGTCAAAGGCACACGCGATTTTTACCCGCGCGAGATGTCTATCCGCACCTGGCTATACGGCAAGGCGCGCCAGGTTTCGGAGTCCTTTGGATATCAGGAATACGAGGCGCCGTTCCTGGAAACCATTGAACTCTACGCCGCCAAATCCGGGGAAGAACTGGTCAAAGAACAATCTTTCGTCTTTCCCGACCGCAGCGACAACCTGATCACCCTGCGCCCAGAGCTGACCCCCTCTCTGATGCGCATGGTGGCGCAGCGCCAGGGCCATTTGCACTTTCCCCTGCGCTGGTGGTCTTACGGTCCCTTCTGGCGCTATGAGCGCCCCCAGAAAGGCCGCTCACGCGAGTTCTTCCAATGGAATATCGACCTGATCGGTGAAGCTTCCCCCGAGGCGGATGCCGAGATGGTAGCGGTAATGGCATCATTTTACAAAGCCACCGGCCTGGATTCCAAAGATGTAAAAATATTGGTCAACAACCGTCGTTTGATGGATGGAGAAATTAAAAAACTCGGTCTGACAGAGGAGCAACGTCCCAACGCTTTTCGTCTGATCGATAAACGGGACAAACTTTCGCCTGATAAGTGGCGCGATTATGCCCTTGAGCTTGGTTTATCCCCCAAGCAGTTCGACCAATTGCTGACCCTCTTAGAGAATCGAGAACTTTGGAAGCACTCAGACGAGATGGTCAACTTCTTCGCAGCCATCGACGCCCTGGGAGTCAGCGACTATGTCCAGTACGATCCGCAAATCGTGCGCGGCTTAGATTATTACACTGGCACAGTCTACGAGGGCCGCGCCCTCTCTCCAAAGATCAATCGAGCGATAGCAGGCGGCGGCCGCTACGATAACCTTCTGGCCGACGTTGGCGGCGAACCCCTCCCTGGGACAGGCTATGCCATGGGGGATGTGGTCATCACGTTGTTGCTGGAAGAAACTCGCAATCTCCCCCAGGAACTCGATATTTCTCCCGCGCCAGTATTGGTCACTATTTTCGACGAGAAATTGCTTTTGGCATCCTATCGCCTGGCAGCCGATCTCCGCCGAGCGGGTCTGAATGTGGCCTGCTACCCCGTGCCAGCCAAACTGGGCAAACAATTCAAATACGCCGACCGCATCGGAGCGCGCGTAGCCCTGGTTTTAGGGCCTGATGAAAATGCTCAGAGTCAAGTGACCATCAAAAACCTGATCAACCGCGATCAATCCCTTGTCCCGCAAAAAGAAGCGCCCTCGCTCATTAGCAAAATCCTTGCTGGCGAAGAATCTTCATGATAGAATCCCCAGCGTCGTGGCGGACGTAGCTCAATGGTGGAGCGCCGCACTGTGGATGCGGTGGTTGCGGGTTCGAGCCCCGTCGTCCGCCCTAAGAAAAAACCCCAGCCTATTGACTGGGGTTTGTGATTATGAGTTCATGCCTCGTACGCTTCTTTTGACTTCAGTTTATAAGACATCTTACCCGTTTCCATAGGCTCCCACCCTTTATCGCACAAGGCGCGGAACATCCACCAGGCTAAGCTGCGGTAATCTCCCTCTTCCTGCATGCCTTTGATATTGATCACATGGGTGATCTTGGAGATATCCTGACGGCGTTCGATCTCGATATCTTTGAAGGCTTCATGATGTTTCGATTTGCCAATCGCCCTGATGATCATCTCCAGGGTTGCAGGGTCGGTACACTTGGCGCGCAACTCATCTTTTGATGACCAAATGTAGATATATTTATAACGAATGGGTTTATCGCCAGCAGGCAGCATGAACTCCTCCTAAATCTCGAGGTAACCATATTCAACATGCTCATTATACCCTCTCTTCTCTGGTAGAATAGAAGACCGCTGACGGGTTTCTGGGATTTGCTGTGGCAATCTTCAGATTTAGGTTAATCTATTTCCTCTACCGCACATTTCATGTTTGGGGATGGAGTTTTTCATTCGTAACTACTCAGCCAGATCGGGAATCTCCCTGAAAAAGGGTGTGCGCAGGGGGCGACGCCCCCTGCGCACACCCTTTTTCAGGACAAATCCGTCCCATGCCTGAGCAGTTACTCATTCCCAGTTTTAAAAATATCCACGGATGAAGAGAAATCTCTTTATGAATCGTTATCTCATTCCTGCCAAGGAAATTCGCACTGAAATCCAGGTGTCAAATTCCCGCTTCATCGCTACACTCGCGCCCGTATTCAGTGTGGACGAAGCCAAAGAATTTATTGCCCGCGTTAAAAAAGATTTTGCCGATGCCAGCCATAATGTGCCCGCTTTCGTGGTTGGACATGGCGCTTCAGTCACCGCCCACAGCAACGACGACGGCGAACCCTCGGGCACAGCCGGGCGCCCTGCCCTGGCGGTTCTGCAAGGCAGCGGCCTGGGCGATGCAGCGGTGGTGGTAACACGCTATTTCGGCGGCACCAAGCTGGGCACCGGCGGCCTGGTACGAGCTTACGGGGACGCGGTCCGGGCTGTTTTGGAGATCACCCCACGTGCCGAGAAGGTTTCCACTCACATCGTGCTGATCGCGATGCCCTACGCTTATTACGAGCGCGTTCAACGGCTGGCGCAAATCCATCATGGCATCAATCGTGCCGAAGATTTCGCCGAAAATGTGACACTGAACTACGAATTTGCAGCCGAGGGATTTCCGGATTTTCAGGAAGCCCTGAAAGAGCTATCGCATGGGCAGTTAGAAGCTGAGATAATCTCCACTAACGAAGCAGCAATTATGCCTATTGGAACTTTCCCGAATAGAGATTGAATCCCCAATACCCTGCTTTGACGCTGCAAAATGACGAACGGCAAACTATGACCACACCAAAACCTATCGATCTGCGCAGTACCATCTCTGACAAACCACTCATCGGGCTTTTCCGCCTGATGCGCGATTACCGCTTGGTTTACCTGGGCGCTACGCTTAGTTTGGGCGTGGCTGCTGCGGCGCGTACAGGCACTTACCTGCTCCTGGGGAATTTCGTTGACAATATCCTGGGAAATGAAACCGCGGCTAAGAGTCTGCCGCTGGTTGCCCTGGGATTTTTGGGGTTGGCCGTTATAACCGGAATTTTTACTTTCCTCAGTGGCTCATTGGCTGCGCGCACATCCGAGAGTCTTGCCCAGAGGCTGAGGAATTATATCTACGATCATATCCAACGCCTGACTTTCACCTATCACGACCAAACTAAAACCGGCGAATTAATCCAGCGCTCCACCTCGGATATTGATGCTGTGCGGCGTTTCTTCGCCGAACAAGCTATCGGCGCCGGACGCATCTTCCTGCTATTCGTAGTCAACCTGGTTGCATTGTTGTACCTCAATTGGCAATTGGCACTCTACTCAATCATTATTGTGCCTTTCACCATACTGATGTCCTTCTTCTTTTTCCGGCAGGTTTCCAAAGCATACGATTCCTACCAGGAGCAAGACGCCGTACTCTCGAACACATTACAGGAAAATTTATCCGGAGTAAGAGTGGTCAAGGCTTTCGCCCGTCAGGCTTACGAGCGCGACAAATTCGATGTAGAGAATTGGGAAAAATATACCCGCGGCAAACGGCTGCTTCTGATGCACTCGCTCTATTGGCCCATTTCCGACATCCTCACCGGCGGCCAGATGCTGGCTGGCTTCACCATCGGCGCCATCATGGCCATCAACGGCGAGATATCTGTGGGCACATACCTATCATACGCTGGTATGCTCATCTGGATCATCTGGCCGATCCGCAACCTGGGCCGCCTGATCGTGCAAATGTCCACGGGGATGGTTTCCTTCAAGCGCATCACAGAGGTTATCAAACAAGAACGCGAGCCTCTGGACGAGGGCGATTATATCCCTGAGGATTGCGTGCGCGGAGAATTCATCTTCGATAATGTCTCGTTTGCATACGAAGAAGAAAGTCCAGTACTCCAAAATATCAGCTTCCGCTGCAAACCAGGACAAATCATAGCCCTGATCGGCTCGACCGGATCGGGGAAAACAACGCTGGCCAATTTGCTGCCACGCTTCTACGAATACACAGATGGCAACATCACTTTGGATGGCGTGGAGCTGAAACGCTACCCTCGCAAATACCTGCGCGGGCAGATCGGTGTTGTTGAGCAAGAGCCTTTCTTGTTTTCGCGCAGCATCCGAGAGAATATCACTTACGGGGTTGACCGCCAGGTGCCCGAAGAGGAAGTCATCGCGGCCGCTAAATCTGCGGCGGTGCACGATTCCCTCGCCAGCTTCCCCAATGGATACGATACCCTGGTTGGGGAAAAAGGAGTCACCCTCTCGGGCGGCCAGAAACAGCGCCTCGCCATCGCCCGCACCATCGTCAAAGATCCCCGCATTTTGATCCTGGATGATGCTACATCTTCTGTAGATATGGAAACCGAAACGGAAATTCGCGCTGCCCTGGAACGGCTGATGGAGAATCGCACCAC
>JACKQG010006221.1_pt1 | contig 12747 bp, 7 predicted proteins | sample 8237621 | NCBI WGS metagenome assembly JACKQG01 (sample SAMN15677084, study PRJNA649215) | marine metagenome | biome: marine; feature: Black Sea; material: saline water; isolation source: suspended particulate matter (SPM) from the Black Sea western gyre | collected 2013-06-09/2013-06-10 | depth...
TGTTCTTTTTTATACTGAAGAATAGTAAGAAGATTTCATTCTGGTTACCAAGCCCCAGCTTGGTAACCTCCAAAAAATGAAATGCGTATCAAAGCCAGTCTCCGTAAACTACGCCCCGACAGGCTGGGGCTTTGATACGAGAGATGCATTAGAACGAGAGAATGATCTGTCCCCGTGAAATTATTATTTCAGCAAGATCATCTTTTTTACTGGTGATTCTTTAATATCTATTTTATACAAATAAATGCCAGAAGAAAAACCTTCTGCATTCCAACTAACTGCTGTCTGCTGATTGCTAACTGCTATTTTATCTACTAATTGTCCTTTCATGTTATAAATCTCGATATTTGCTTTTACAATACTCAATGGTAATTTATAATTAATAATTGTTGTAGGATTAAAGGGATTGGGGTAGTTCTGTTTCAATATGAAAGATCTTGCCAAACAGATTTCATCTACGTTATTTTCATAAGCAACAGTAGCATAATAGATATCCCAATTATCATTTCTATCTGTCTGCCAAAAAACTGCTACGCCATCCTGATAGGGACAGATATCCGGACTCATATCATTTCCCGGATCAGTGGAAATAATTGTTTCATCTAAAAATTGTCCATTTTCAATAATTCGTAAATAAATATCATATTTAACAACAACTCCTTTTCTTGCCCAGGCAACCCAGATTTTCCCATCTTCAGTTTTACAGATAGTTGGGTTTACATCAGTTTCATCATTATTGGTTACTTGTATTTCATCACTCCACAAGCCATTAAAGCTTTTACAATAAATGTTTGTATTGTAATCGCAAGTAGCTCGATAAAATAGCCAGATAGTTCCCTGATCATCAACAATTGCTTCCGGTTCAAGAGAATTACAATTATTATCAGTAATTATTTCAGGATATGACCAAACATCGTTTGAGTAAATCGAGAGATAAATATTTTTATAACCAGCCACATCTGATTCGAAGAAAAGGTGTCCATTATTATCATAATCAAAGACTAAAACAGGATCATTTATCATTGCCATATCTGAAACGATCTCTTCACCTACATCCCATAGAGAATTTTCATATTTACTAAAATATATTGAACCACCTTCTATTGTCTCTCTTTTCCAAACAACAAATATATTATCAACATTATCAACTGCTAATCTCGGTTCGACTTCATAACACATATTTTGTAGGTCAGGGTCGCTAATATTCATTGCCTGTGTCCAATTATAATCTGATGAAGACATAATATCGAAGTTACATACATCATCAATATGATACTGTCGAAAGCTCTGCCAAACAGTCCAGATATTACTCCCATTAAAAATAATATCAGGGTGGAGATCCCAATACTCATCATAACCTACTGTTTCCGGCTCACTCCAGCTATTTCCATCATAGCTGCTAACATATTGGTCACTTCGAACATATCTACCGCTATCCCATATCAACCAGAGATTATTATTACTATCGATAGTAGAAACAGGATAACAATCAGTCATTGGGTGTGTGGTTACTTGTGAAATTTGAATTTGATAATTATCTAATGGTGCAGGAATTTTTTCCTGACCGTTTTGAACAGAACAGGTATTTTCCTGAATAACCAGAGTTGGGTCTCCCAATATCGTTAATCCTTTTAAATATGAAGCATACCAACTCTGATTAAGATATGTAACCAGAGCATCGCCAATTGAAGAGCCACCTGCTAGAGCAGAATAATATTCATCGTATTCGACTCCGTAAGTAACTTTTGTGCTACCCAAAGCAGCTAAACCATAATTTGAAGAATACAGATACCAGGAACCAATATTGTTCAACTCAATAAAACGATCATGCATACAACATACAAAAGTATAAAAGAATGCCTGCGGTAATGTTGAATACACGTCATAATTAAAGAAGGTTCCCCCTCCAGGCTGCTGGTTATTGATCTTAAAGGTTGAACCCCAAGGAGATGAATGTGCTGATAAATGGACGTGATAATAACCCTGCTGAAGGTAACTTTTATAATTTTCAGCAGTAGTGATATTGTCTTCTGAAATAATATCAACTTCAGGATAAATAAGATCCATATTTTGAGCTGAACCACCAAGACCATCATCAAAAAAACCTAAAGCACGGAAAGGTAATGAGAGATTACCGGTTCTATAATTGTGATTTTTCATAAAATAATTATTTATCATAGATGCTTCATCATCCCAGGTTAGACGAGAGGTATTCAATCTACCAACCCAAATTTCCGGACTTGTTTCTCCTGTATGACCATCATAAATTCCGTTACCATCATAATCGAACCAATCTCCATCCATATCCATAAAGAACAGATCTATCGGAAATTCCCAGGAAATACCCCCGCTTTCTTCATACCATGCTAAAGGAAGGTTTCCAATAAAAACAACTCCCTGCAAGTCTAAATTATAATAGCTGTTTATCAATTCTACTTTGATATCTTCTGCTGTTCCGTTTGTAAATATTTCTAATTCAACAGAATAACCTTCATTCTCCAGATCAGCTATATAGATATTTGTTTGAGGTTCTATTTGAGGATAAAGAAAATTATTAACTATTACTTTTACTAATGGCTCCCTGTTTTTAGTTTCTTTTGAGCGATATACAGTTTCGATCTGTAGTGATCTTCCAAACTCTATAATGTGAGAATATTCCTGAAAAGTAATTACATCTCTATTTAAAGGATCAATATACTCTGACTTTGGAAGAGATTGAGTCCAAGCCAATTGATGAACAACTAGAATGATAAAGATTATCTTTTTCATATTATTACCTCATTTTTAAAAGATAGAATCTGATAAAGAATTATCCTTGCTTCTTCATTATAATCTAATTACGAAAATCTAACATTTCAAAATTCATTATCTATTTGGTAAAATAAAAACCGTTATTTCTATATAAATGTCAAGTTTTATTGTTTCCTAAAAATGTTTTTACTAATGTAACTTTTATTATCGATCCCTCACCCAGTTTCAAACTCACCTCGTTACCTATTTATTTTCTTCCTTCTTCACAATGAGCATTTCCAGTATAAAAAGGATGAGCACAAAAAGCAGCAGGTATTTCCACAATTCAAAACCGTAGCGGGATTGCAATACTTCATTCTCCCAGTTTTTTCCAAGAAGGTGAATATTTTTTGTTTGAATTTTTTCCAGTCGGGTATAGTCACTTTCATTGTAATCCAGGTTCACGGCAAAGGTAGCGGTTTCAGTTTTATAAATTCCCGTTTTACCGGGTTTATAATTCGGTTTATTGATCTGTATAGAGATGCCATCGGGCAGTTCAAGCATACCTTCATTCAACCGGAATGTTTTCCCCATGATGATATTGGATGTGCTTTTTGTACTACCGGATGTGAACACCAGCGAATTATAAGCAAAAACAGGAAAGGCAGGATCGAGCAGGAACGAACTTTGCAGACTTTTGACGTCGAACAGCCACAGGCAGGAACCTTCATTTTCCAGAGCCAGCGGATGATCTTTTGTGCTGAGCAGAACGTTCGATCTTGCTTTCACTTTCCAGGTATCATTAATGCCGATCGCTTTAACATTTTTCAGGAGAGTAGTGACGGGATGGTATTTATTAGCATAGTTAATGTTTAGTGTTTTCGTATTGTGCACAAAATCTTGGAAATCTGCTTTGAATGCAGTTCCAAGGTAAGATTTCCAATCCTGTGAAAGCTGTCTATCAGTCAGAAAGAGAATACCTTTTTGTTGTTCACCCAGTTTATCTAAAATAAATTTCAGTTTTCCGGAAAGATTTTGTTTTTTATAAATAATGATGTTATCATACTTCTGCAGAGATTCCAAATTGTAAGAATTCTCATCAGTTAGGAAATCAATTTCTCCTGCATAAATTTCTAATATCGTTTCCATTACGAGAGGAAGTCTCGATTCATCCGATAAGACGGCAACTTTGGGTTCGGGGTTATATTCAAAGCAGAAATAATTCCTGTTGTCGTAAGTCTGGCGTTCGTTTTTCACTTCCACATAACCGGAGTGCCAGCCCGCATTTTCCATGTTTATTGTGAACATTTCGGTTTTGCGTTGTTTCGGTTGCAGGTCGGTTACTTTTTCCGCCACTGTATTGCCATCTAAAAAAAGTTTGTAGATCACATCCTGCTGACTTCTGGCAGAGTGATTCACCAGTTCGAAAGTTATTTTTTTTTCCAGGTTTCTTTTTACAATTTCATTGGAGATGACCACATTCTGACAACTGATATTGTATCGTTCGTTAGTTTGTGATGCAGGAATGAAAAAAGTAGGAACATTCATTTTTTCGGGAAGTTCATCTGTTTGTAGATCTGTGATGAAATAAATTTCTTTATTGGGCAGATGCACTTCATCCAGTTTAGATTCTGCTTCCTGCAGGACGTCTTTAAGCGGGAGTGCAAGAGGAGTTATATCGATATTGTTTATCAGGTCTTGGGGTAACTTACCAAAACGGATATTTCCATTGATCTTATTCCAATTCTCACTTAATGTTAGAAGTATCACCTGGTCATTTTCTGAGATCAATTCATTAATTGTTAGTAATATCTGTTTTGCTTTTTCCAGTTCGGTTTGGGTGTCTACCAGGTAGTTCATGCTGTAGGAATTATCTACAACAACAGCAATCCCGGTTTTGGGGTGGAGTTTGCTGTTTTTCAAAATAGGAGCTTTAATTGTCGGGCGTGAAATAGCCAGTATTGTAAACAGTATTATCAATATTCTGATGAGGAGCAGAAGCAGGTTTTTGATATTGATCTACTTGCGCTGTTTCTGCTGGCTTTCTTTAATGAAACGGATAGAACTGAAAACAATACGATGCGGTTTCTTCCTAGCAAAAAGATATATTAAAACAGGTAGGATAATGGCAGCTGTGAGAAATAAAATTCCCGAATTTAAAAATGAAATACCGAACATTTCTTTTTTATATTTTTATTCTGTAAAACAGTTAAAAGAAGCAGTAAATTTTTGCATTAAATAACTTCAAATCAGGTTATCTTCTTATCGAAAATCCTGTATGTTTTATGAACCCAGCCACCCAGATTGGTAGCGATGCGGTTCATCATTGTATTGGTTTCTAATATCCAGGACATTTCTGCTTCTTTGATATTGAGCTTTTTATGTTCATTGGCAATTTGAAAATTTTTGGTGTAGAATACGGTGTCAATGCCGCGATTATGATATTCTTTGATCACACCCAAGGTAATAACGCGCATTCTGGTTATCTTGTTCCTGCCAAGCAGCAAGTGGAAAATGCCAAAGGGAAACAATCTTCCCTTCATTTTTTTCAGAATTTGATTGTAATCCGGCAAAGCGGCGTAAAACCCTGCCGGCTGATCATCTACAAAAGCCAGATAGAAAAATTCAGGTCTCACCAGGTCGATCACGGAATCGATCAGGTGAAAGAATTCTTTTTCGGTCATGGGCACAAAACCCCAGTTTCTTTCCCAGGCTTTTGTATAAACCGTGAAAACGATTTCCAGGTCTTTTCGCAGTTCCTTTTTATTTTTGGAAGATAGTTCACGAACAATGAATCGTCCACGCTTCTGTAATTTTTCTACAATGCGCTGCAATCTCTCCGGAGTCGGTCTTTTGGGAATGAGATAGGCAAACATATCCATGCTCTTTTCTATCCCGGTTTTAGTAAGCAATTCCAGATAATAAGGAGGATTGTGGGTCATTAGAATGAATGGTGATGATTCAAATCCATCCACCAGCAGTCCGCATTCATCGTTGGTAGAAAAATTCATAGGACCGCGTATTGTATCCATGCCTTTTTCTTTTATCCAATCGTAAGCAGTTTGAACTAGCTTGTCGGCTATTTCCTGGTTGTTAATGCTTTCAAAAAAACCGAAGAAGCCGATTTTATCTTCATGGAATTTGTTGTGTTGAGTGTTGGTTTGAGCCGATATTCTGCCAACAATCTCTCCATCTTTTTCAGCCAGGAAAAGCTGCACTTCCGAATGTTCATAATAAGGATTTTTCTTCGGATCGAAAAAGTTTTTTTGATCCATGATAAGCGGAGCCACCCAATACGGATCGTTTTTGTAAAGCTTGAAAGGAAGCATGATGAACTGTTTCAATTCTTTTTTAGTTTTAACCGGTATTATTTTAATCATGATCTATCCTATCTCCTTTTCATAAATTGTATAGGTTTTAGAATCTTCAGATCCCATCATCTCGATTAATCTTATTGTTAGAGTGTTGTCTTCCAACACCCAGCCCATATCACAGTAGTCATACCTGGTTCTGGTGTAAAGTTTCTGCTTCCATATCATTATTCCATCCAGACCCAGACGGCGGAATTTGGGTTTCACTCCCAAATAGCCCACACGAATACCTTTGGTTCGTTTGGCTGTCAGTATCAGTTTAATTGCACGGATCAATTCCAGGTGTCGAAAGTTTCCGATACGTTTCAGTTTTTCCGACACATTGGGTACGGCTCCAAAAAAAGCTGCAGCTTCACCCTTTATATAAAGGAAAATAAACAACTTTCTATCCATGATAAGCAACATGTCATCAATGATCTGATCAAACTCTTCCTGCGTGAAGGGAACAAATCCATAGTTATCATTCCAGGCTGCATTATAAATTTCCAGCATTTCCTTTTTGCGGACATCCAGCGTTCGATCACCCCATTCTTCCACGGTCACATTATAGCGATCGATTATCTTCTGACCCAAACGCACCAGTTTATCTTCCATGGGTCGGGCAGGCTGAACCTCCCACGATTTTACGCGTTTAACTGCATTGAATCCTACTTTTTCTATAAGCGTAGAATAATAAGGTTTATTGTAATGATAATACATCACAGGTCGGGAATCGAAGCCTTTTGTCAGGAAGCCGGGTGTAGCATCATTTACCGGAAGATTCTGTGGACCTCGTATTGTATCCATGCCCAGATCTCTCAGGAATTCTGTTGCTGCTTCCATCAGGATTCTTGCTATCGATTCATCATCGATACACTCGAACTGACCGAAGAAACCAGTCTTTTCATTCCAATGCTGGTTATGACGATGATTTACAAAGGCATTGCAGCGACCAACTATCTCTTCGTCTTTTACTGCCATAAAAAAGCGCATGACCGCATGTTTGAAAAAAAGGTTTTTTGGCTCAAAAAAACCTGTCATGTCAATGAGTTTAAAGCCAAGATATTCATAATCTAAAAGTGGAATATATTGAGGGTCTTTTTTGTAGAGCTTCCAGTGGAAATCTACAAATTTCTTCAGCAGCTTGCGTTCTTCTTTGGATTCATTACCGAATGCGATCAATTCGATACCATTGTGCTGGTTTTTCTCGATCATTTATAGCCTTCCTTAAATAGCACTGTTTTCGTCCAGGCTTGTTTGATATTTGATATAAATTGCATTATATTTCTCTCAACTTTTTTGAAACGAAGAAGTTAATTATTCCCATTAAAATAGCTACAATGAACATTTTTCCCAAGAAGACCGGATCACGTTCAAAGAAGAAATTAATAAATGGTGGTAATAATACAATCATGTACTGAGCAAAGCGGATCTGCTTGAAGAAAATCACGATGATGAGTGATAAGGTTACGATAATTATCATAGGCCACAGCATAAAAAATGTAACGAAACCGATATAAGTAAAAAGTCCTCTACCGCCTTTGAAACGATGTGTTAATGGCAGGCAATGTCCGATAACCGCAGCAAATCCCAAAATCAGCAGATGGTTAACTGTGCCAATTTCACCGATCGCTTTCACCACCGGTGAATAATTGAGCAGGAAATCCAGTAAAACAAGGTAGAAGAACATTTTACCAAAATCAACGATACCGACAAAAATTCCCAGGCTTTTATTAATGTTACGGAATATATTCTGGGTGTCCGGATGTCCGGTTCCTACTTTATATATATTCATGCTCTTGTAAGATTTCGTTATAAACTTTGCTGTGGAAAAACAGCCCAGAAAATAGGAAATGATCAGTAAGGTGATAAATGCAATTATTGATATCATAAATTCTCCAGTTTAATAATTTCTTGCTCCAAATATAGCGCTTCCTATTCGGATAATATTGGCTCCTTCTTCTATGGCAATTTCAAAATCATCGGTCATGCCCATGGAAAGGAATTTCATCTTCACACCGGGAATATTTTCCTGCTTGATCTCCTCGAATAATCTATGCAGAGTTTGAAAACATTTTCGGATTATTGTTTCATCTGATGTGAACATACCGATGGTCATCAACCCCATTATTTGTAAATTTTCCAGTTTAGCGATTTCTCGAACAAATGACAAGGTTTCCTGTGGGTCGATACCGAATTTGCTGGTCTCTGCGGAAGTATTCACCTGGATCAGGACATCCTGTTTTTTTTGCAGTTCACCAAGATATTCGTTCAATTTCCGGGCAGTGCTCTGCTTGTCTATGGAATGGATCAAAGCAGGTTCCAGCTTCATTAGCTTATTTATTTTATTGGATTGCAAATGTCCGATAAAATGGAATTCCCTGATCTTATCTTTAAGGAAGGGAATTTTCTGCTCAGCTTCCTGGATCCTGTTCTCTCCGATATATTCAATACCGTGTGTTATAGCTTCTTCGATAATCGGGAGAAGGTGAGTTTTGGTAACAGCGAGTAATTTTATTTCTGATGGATCTCGCCCTGCTTTTTTTGATGCATTTTCAATCCGTTTGTTCAACTTTTCGATATTCTCTGCTATCAATATCCCAACCCTTCATTTCCATATTATTAACACATAAATTAAGGAAATTTTGTATATCTAAATGTCAAGCAATTAGTGGGAAAGCAAAAAAACCGCCCCTTGCGAAGCGGTTTTACATTCTATGTTCATTCTCAAAATTATTTCATCAATATCATTTTCTTCACAGAAGAATAACCTTTTGAATCCATCTTATAGAAATAGATACTGCTGGCTACAGAACGGTTGCTGTTGTCTTTGCCATTCCAGGATGTAAAGTGAACGCCTTCCTGCAAGTTTTCGGAGATGAGAGTTTTTACCAGTTGCCCCCGGGTATTGTAAACCTTCAGACTCACGTAACCTTCTTCTTTGATGCTGAAGCTGATATTGGTATCGGGATTGAATGGGTTGGGGTAGTTCTTGCCCAGATTGTTCGTAAATACAGGAACTACTTCCGGCTGGGTTCCCGATGTAGGATCGAAAGCATTACCGGTTCTTTGAGGATTACGCTTAAAGTTTGCCCAATGCATTACACCGCTGGAATTTTTATAATCTACCAAAATGTAAGATGTCTGGTTTGGCACCAGTATTTCGATATCTCCATCATTATCGGCATATCCAATAGCAGGTGCGGTTTTGATGGTACTTCCTAAATCTATCGGGAAGATGTAGGTTTCATTACCAGTAATATCTATTGAATGCAGGTATCCCGCATTATCTCCAAATACAATATCAGGAGTTCCATTTGCGTCCATATCAACAATAACCGGTGTTGATTCAACTGATTCACCGATAGCAACCGGGAAATTCGGAAGATCATTTCCAGCCTGGTCTACAAGATGAATGTTACCACTCTGATCAATAAAACAGATATCGTTGTTTCCATTATTATTGAAGTCTGCAGTTACAAGTGATGTATTAACTTGAGTACCGACAGCCATATCCCAGATAAGAGAACCATCATTATTGATCACAAAGACAGTACCGGTGGTTGTAGCGATCAACACTTCAGGATAAATGTCGGCATCTACGTTTGATAAACTGGGACCCTGGGTTGAACCACAACCAAGAGTATAGGGCCACCCGGAAAGATCGGAACCGGTATTGGAAGAGATCGCATGCAGAGAACCTGATATAGTTACGACCAGAACTTCAAGATTACCATCATTATTCAAGTCACCCATAGCGGCAGAGGCTATAACAGGAATATTCAGAGAAACGGGAAAATTCGGAAAGGTTGTACCATCTGAGTTAATAATGTGAACTGCACCTGCTGGGAATGTACAAACTATAACTTCCATTGTACCATTACCGTCAACATCTGCAATCATGGGATTACTTTTAATATTTCCACCAGCGATATAATCAAAAATAGTGTTTCCATTACAATCATAAGCAATTACATGACCTGCATCATTCCCGATAACGATGTCTTCATTATCATCATTATCTACAAGACCAACTGCAACAGCAACCGCAATTGTAGCTCCAGTATCGATAGGGAATGGAGAAACAGGGGTTCCATCTGCCTGCATAACGTGAATCATTCCTGCCTGATCACCAAATATTATTTCTTTTGAACCATCATTTTCAAGGTCTACAATAACTCCGCTGGATGAAGAAGCACTTCCCAAAATCAAAGGCCAGCCAGCTTGAGCCAGGGTTAATTCGACTACTATTTCACGTTCTACAACGTAAGGCCAGGCAGCACTCGGATTAGCTGAAATGGTCATAGTGAAAGGAATAACGAAGTCAGAAAGCTCGGCAGGAGTTTCAAAGCTAAAAGGATCACCGGAATTCCAGCCGCTGGAACCGGAAGCAATATTAGAATACGTAGTTTCATCATTGAGTATCGTTACCTCGGTAACCTCACAACTGAGAGTAGCTGTAATATCTTCTGCATCAAGCCAGAAGTCATCATTTTCCAGGTTAATCAACAGGTTTACTACCTCACCCGGATTAGCTACACCATCACCATCACCGCTTTGTTCGATCATATTGATTTCAGCAATGATAAGATTGGGGATCAGATCGTACATGGCTCCTTTAAAAGAATTAACACGTCCTGCTCCTAACATGCCAACGTAACCGGGATTAACTGCATCAATATTATCACAAGTGTATTCTAACCTGGTTTTAAGTTCCTGGGAGGTCAAGCCGGTGTGGATAGACTTAATAAGACCGGCAACACCTGCTGCAATAGGAGAAGCCATCGATGTACCATCCCAACTTGCGTAACCATTTCCAGCAATTATAGTAGAATATATACTCGCACCAGGTGCGGAAACCTCCACAGTAGTGCCATAATTTGAAAAATCGGCTTTCACATCACTATAGGGACCGGTAGCAGCAACACAAACAGCGTTAGTGCAGTTACCCGGATAATGGGCATAAGAAGCAAGGTCTAAACCTTCATTTCCGGCAGCACAAACTACAATAGCTCCATGGCTCATGGCATAATCTATGGCAAGATTAGGAATATATGAAGATCCACCTCCACCCCAGCTACAGTTAATAATATCAGCACCTGAATCTGTACAATAATAAATTCCGTCGTATCCATTGTATATCGAATTGGTTGCAAAGTTATCAGGTGAATGGCGGGATGAAATTAACTTAACATTCATCATCGGACCTGTGCTACCGATATAGTTGTCTCCTACTTCTCCGGCACATCCGGCTACATGAGTTCCATGGTCGTTGTCAACATATCCCTGATAAGATTGGTTGTTATTATTATAGAAATTCCAACCAATACAATCATCTACCCATCCATTTCCATCATCATCTATTCCATTACCCCCGGAAATAGATCCGGTAGCCCAGTTTATGGTCATAGGATTTCCACCGGATGTTGAGTTGAGTTCGGGTTCATTGACCCAGATATTATCCTGCAGGTCAGGATGGTTCCATTTGATACCGGAATCCACAATTCCAATAACAATATCTTCATTTCCGGTTGTATAATCCCAGGCTGGTTCAGTTTGAATGTACTCATGATGCCACTGCATATCATAAGAAGCATCATTAGGTACGTAATCAACTTTGCAAACCGGTTCATACTCGGCATAGATAATATTAGGATCGGCTGCAAGTGCTTCCAATGCCGCTTCGATATTATCATTACTTGCCAGAGTGATATTGTAAATACATCTCGGATATAGCCCATTATCGTTCCAATCAGGGTCTTTTAGAGATTTAACAGCCTGTTCAAGATCAACAAAACGATAATCTCCTGCTATCCTGTCGAAACTGGTAATTCCGGTTTTAACAAGGCCATCATTCATTTCATGATCCAAAATACACTCTCTATTACCAATAGCATCCCATTCAAATATCACGTTTATTCTGTTGGGGTAATAATATTCCTCATTAAATGGCATTGCTGTATCTGCAAAAATTGATGTAAAACACATCACAGTTACAATAAATAAAAATAGCTTTTTCATAATTACTCCTTATTACTTATTTTCTAATTTTTAATACTTTTTTCATTTTAGATGAAACTTACCTGACTTTTTGTCAAGTCCATTTATCTCTATTATAATTCAGCCGATAATGACAACGGCCAATTTATTTTTCTGAAGTATTTCTACTTCATTAAAATCATTTTTTTTACTTCTGTATAGCCTGAAGCTTCTAATTTGTAGAAATAAATACCGCTGGAGATCTGAATTCCAGCGTTATCTGTACCGTTCCAAATAACTGCGGATATTCTGGCAGTTTTAAAATTATCGATCAGGGTTTTTACAAGTTGTCCTTTGGTGTTATATACTTTCAGTGTGATCTTGCCTGATTCTGGAAGGTCAAGTTTGATGGTTGTTTCGGGATTGAACGGATTGGGATAGTTCGACATGGCAGGTTTATTATTTGGAATTAATTCCGGTTCGGTACCTGTAGGATTGCTATCCACAATGGTTCGGATCATTATATTTCCGGTTTCAAGGAGTTCCCAGTCAGTTTCATCTGTATAACTATAACCAGAACTGCTCTCGTCCAGTCCGATTGCAGAAGAATTTACAAATTCCTGGATACCGGCAAAGAAACTTCCCTGGGTTAGAACAGGTTGTTCGCCTGTCGGAATTATCAACATAT
>JACKQG010006222.1_pt1 | contig 12746 bp, 13 predicted proteins | sample 8237621 | NCBI WGS metagenome assembly JACKQG01 (sample SAMN15677084, study PRJNA649215) | marine metagenome | biome: marine; feature: Black Sea; material: saline water; isolation source: suspended particulate matter (SPM) from the Black Sea western gyre | collected 2013-06-09/2013-06-10 | depth...
TAAAAACAATTGCCTCATTCCAGAAATCTTTTTGTGTCAAATGCTGTGTTAGTCGTTTGTAAACTATCTCGGCTTCTCCGATGTAAACTATGTCTTTGTCTGTTTCGTCTTTGCCAAATAGGAGGTAAACACCAGGATTTGTCAAGTCGGGTCTGTCAGTACACTCTTTGATTTTGATTCTTGGAATTTTATATGCCTTGCCTGTCCAGTTTGAAAGTTCGCAGGTTATTCTTCCGTTTGGTTCTCCATCTATTAAGAATAATTTTATTGTCTTTCCAAATTTCATTGTTAGTTCGTTTATAATGTACGCTGACGGTTCCGCAACTATGGCACGTGGCCGATCATTACAAAAATTTATGTTGATTACTTGTCTTTTTAAATCTACTATTCATTTGACTTGATGACTCAAATGCGGCCATGCTGCTATAGGTGCTGTTATGCACTGGCTTTTTATCTCTATGGTTTATATTTGTTTTCTAATTCTCCAATGATATTTCTAATTAGTTTCATTGAATTCGAAAGCTGCTTTTCATTATTCGCTCCAATACTAAATTTGATTTTTTGATTTGATGTCTCAATGATGTAATTGTCCGAACTGCCACCAACATTAAGGACTTCAACTCCAGTTTCTGTTTTTTTCTTTTTTAAATACTCAAAATCTGATAGGTCAATTCTATAAATTGATTTTTCAAGTTCAACAAAATCAGCACTATCAAGCTTTATTGTAATTGAATCAATAATAATCCAATCTTTTATATATTCAGCATGATTCTGAGAAAAGTTTTCAGGTAGATTATTGTAAAAACTTATAGTTCTATCACTTTTTATTTCCACAACATATTGAGGTGGTGGGTTGGTTACTGGAAATGATGTAATTTTCAGAATTTGAATTAGAGAATCCTGTCTTTGAAAAGATTGGGATTTTAAGTCTGAGAATGATAGAAAAATTAGTAGTAAAAAATTTATTTCAATAATTAATTTTTTCATTTCAATTGTCTTTTTTAGCTTGTGCATAACTTGTTTAAATAGTAAGTAAACTTCCCCTCTTTCTTTTAACGTATCCTGACAGAGGTGAAGCTCATTCATTTATTGACAAAGATATTTAAAAATTCATTATATACTGAAACATGTAATAATGTCAGGGTAAGAAAGCTGAATGCCTTTAATGAATCAGTTTACTGATGGGTCTGATGGGAAATTTATCCAGTAAGTATAATCGCCTCCTAATTTTTTCACTGATGAGTTCCAAAGTTCTTCTGTATTTGACTGCATTACCTGGCTGGCTTTGATATTAGCAACGAGCCATGAATTTTTTGTTAATTCTGCATCTAATTGCTTGGAAACCCAGCCTGAATATCCAACAAAAAACTTAATATTTTCATCACTTATTTTGCCTATTGTTATCAGTTCTTTTACAATATCGATATCACCTCCCCAGTATAATCCTTCGGTAATTTCCAGGCTGTCGTCAATTATATCTCCCAGGGTATGAATAAAGTACAAACTGTCAGTTTTTACGGGACCGCCTAAATATACAGGTGCGTCAAACATTGGAAAATCCTTTATAACCTCACTGAGCAATAAATCAACAGGTTTGTTTATAATCAGCCCGAATGAGCCTTCCTGATTATGTTCGGCTAACAACACCACAGACCTCTTGAAATAATAGTCCATTAAAAAAGGTTCTGATATCAAGATTTTGCCTTTAGCAGGTTTAATATTATTGGTTTTAATTTTCAGTATATCATTAATGTCAGTCATATTCCTCAATTTTTTGTTCTTTTGCAACGTAGTTTTCTCTAAAAACTTCGGAGTGCAATTTACAAAAATAATACCAAATAAAAAAACGTGGTTAAAGATAATTATAAAAAATATAAACAACTGAGAAATAAGTATATTTTTTTTACTTTTGAAGGATATTCCATTTCAGAGACTCAGGATAGTCTGGAAGTTGTTTATAATTTTAATCTAAATGACAGGTTTCATTTTTTTCCATCCCTGAAAATCCTGAAGAAAAGTATTATTAAAAATCAGCTATCGTTTTCCGAAATAGAGAATTTTATTTTTCATATAGGATTAATAGAACTTATAAGTTACTGGAAAGCTGCATGTCCTCCCAAAATTATTATCAAGCCGTTCAGGCTTAGCAAGGAACAAATAGCATGGTGGAAAAAAATCTATTTTAAAGGTCTCGGAGAATTTTTTTATGTTAACAATATTAAATGCAGTGTTGATGATTTTGTTGAGATTATTGTTGATTCGGAAAAAGAAATCTGTAATGCCGAATATAAAGTTGAAGGAAAAAAGGTTTTAATTCCTGTTGGAGGGGGCAAGGATTCCATAGTTACACTCGAACTGTTAAAAGAGCGGTTTCAAACCATACCGTTTATCCTGAATCCAAAACCGGCAAGTATAAACACAATCAAGGTTGCAGGGTTTAAAGACGATGAATTAATGGAAATTCAAAGAACTATTCATCCCCAATTGCTTGAATTAAACGATAAAGGATTTTTAAACGGACATACTCCTTTTTCTGCTTTGCTTGCGTTTGTCAGCATTTTGGCAGCAGCTCTGACAGGAAGCAGGCATATTGCCTTGTCGAATGAAGTTAGTGCAAATGAACCGACAGAAAAGGCAACAGGCGTAAATCATCAATATTCAAAGTCTTTTGAATTTGAAAAGGATTTCAGGGAGTATGTTTCTAAGTTTATCACACCCGACATCAACTATTTCAGTTTTTTACGACCGATGAACGAATACGGCATTGCTCGATTATTTTCAAGATTTCCTGAATACTTACCCGTTTTTAAAAGCTGCAATATTGGCAGTAAAACCGATTCATGGTGTTGTAAATGTCCGAAATGTCTGTTCGTCTTTATTATTCTTTCGCCCTTTATCGATAAGGATGAATTAATTAAAGTTTTCGGAAAGGATATTTTTCAGGATCCGGATTTATTGAAATATTTCGATGAACTTACAGGAAAGAGCATTGTTAAACCGTTTGAGTGCGTCGGTACAATTGATGAAGTAAATCTTGCAGTGATGGAATCGATAAAAAAACGCCGGCATCATTTACCGTATTTGCTCGAATATTATAAATCATTGCCTGAGTACGGCAAGTATCAGAATTTTAAAAAAAAGAGAGTCACGCAATCATTTGAAGAAAATCATTTTCTTAATAAAAAATTTTTAGATATTCTTAAATCAGCAAAGTGTACAAACAATTAGTTGAAATATTACATGGAAAAAAAATCCTGATACTTGGTTTTGGGAGGGAAGGAATTTCTTCATATAAATTTATCAGAAAAATACTTCCTGAAATTTCTCTGACAATTGCAGATAAAGATAAAAATGTTCTGAATAATATTGATTTTATTCTGGATGACAATTGCCAGACCATTCTCGGTAAATCTTATATTTCCTATCTCGATAATTTTGATTTGATTATTAAAACCCCCGGAATACCAAACAATTTGTTAAAAGATAAAGTTTCGCAAAATAAAATTACCTCACAAACCGATTTATTTTTACAGCTTTTTTCGTTAAACACCATTGGAGTAACCGGTACAAAGGGTAAGAGCACTACTTCCAGTTTAATCCGGCACATTCTTTCTTATTATCACAAAGATGTTGTACTAATTGGAAATATTGGAGTCCCGCCTTTTGATATGATTGAAAAAATCGGAAAAGAAACCAGGGTTGTTTTTGAGCTGTCTTCATATCAGTTGGAAAATATATCAGTGTCGCCGCATATTGCCGTTATTTTAAATCTGTTCCAGGAGCATTTAGACCATTATGAGAATTTTGACGGGTATCAATCAGCAAAATTTAATATTACAAAATTCCAGACAAAGAATGATTGGGTAATATTTAACGCTGATGACCCATCTGTTAATGAAATGATTGCCAAATCAGGATTTACCGGTGAGTCCCTTGAGTTTTCTTCGGAAAAAGAAATAAATGCCGGGGCTTTTTTGAATAGGGAAGGCAATATAGTATTTAAGCAAAATAAAAATATTTCTGAGTTCGATTTTAATAACAGGCTGTATTTACCGGGCAGGCATAATCTTATGAATATTATGGCAGCGGTTTGTGCCTGTAAATTACTGGAAATTCCCGATAATATAATTTCAGAAGCAATTTCAGGGTTTAAGGGTCTGGAACATCGCCTTGAGTATATCGGAAAATTTGGTAATATACATTTCTACAACGACTCGATAGCCACCGTGCCGGAGGCTACCATTGAAGCGGTTAAAACCCTGAAGACTGTTGATACTTTAATTCTCGGCGGAAAAGACCGGGGAATTGATTACAGCAAATTAGCAAGATTTATAAACCAATCCGACATCACTAATCTGATATTTACCGGTGAAGCCGGAAAACGGATATTAGAAGAAGTAGAAGCTATTGGTATATCAAACAAGAAAAAATATTTTTTAATTACACGGTTTGATAAAATAAAACAGATAATAAAGCAATATACTAAACCGGGATATATTTGCCTTTTATCACCTGCAGCTTCAAGCTATGATATGTTTAAAAATTTTGAAGAAAGAGGAGAGGCTTTTAAAAAAATAGCAAGAAATATTTAATTTCCTGCCATTTTTATCACGATAATAAAATCGAACACTAAATCTAAGATTTTTCCTTGTTTTCCTTTTTCGGAGTTTTTTCTTCAGATTCTTCCGGAGCTTTTTCTTGTTTCTTCTCCTGTGTCTTTACATCTTCCTTTACTTCTGCCTTTTTAACTGTTCTTTTTTTAGTAGTAGTTTTTTTTGCAGTTGTTGTTGATTCAGCCTTCTTTTTGTTTGTAGTTTTTTTTGTTGTCGGTTTTTTTCTTTCTTTCGGCTTTTCAGCTTTTTCGGTTTCAACTAAAGTTTGCTTCTTTACGGCAGGTTTTTCTTCAGGAATATGTCTGTCTTTCTTCTTTTTCCTTGGTCGCCTGATTCCGTAACTTCCTTTAATCAGTTTTCCTCTTTTTGTTTTTTTGTCACCTTTTCCCATAAGCATTATTTTAAAGTTAAAAAAAAATGAATTTGCGGTAAAGTTATAAATTTTTGTTCATAAAAAATTTTAGCTTTGAAAAATTAGATATAAATATTAAATAAAAAAATTTATCTTTGCGCCCAAATTTGACATGATTATGGCAAAAAAGAAAGACACAACAGAAGGACGAATCGTAGCAGTTGAGGAGGCGCTTAGTAAAACGGAACAGTTTATTGAGAAAAACCAAAAAATCCTGACAATTATTGTTGGGGTGATAATAGTAGCCATCCTTATATTTTTTGGTTATAAAAGGTTTGTTTTAATACCAAAAGAAAAAGCGGCTCATACGGCTATGTTCACTGCACAGTATTATTTTGATAAGGATTCTCTCGACCTTGCATTGTTTGGTGATGGCGAAAGTTATGGTTTTATCGATATAGTTGATGATTACGGTTCTACTAAATCAGGGAATCTGGCGAAATATTATACCGGCATTTGTTATCTTAACAAAGGTGATTATGAAGAAGCTATCACATATCTGAAGAAATTCGGTAGCGATGATGAGATAGTATCGGGTATGGCGCTTGGAGCTATTGGCGATGCTTATATGCAATTAGGTGATTATGATGAAGCAGTTGGTTATTATCTTGATGCTGCAGATAAAAAGGAAAATGAATTTATATCCCCACCGTTCCTTTTAAAAGCCGGATGGACTTATGAAATTCTGGAAAAATGGGAAAAGGCATTAAAAACTTACGAAAGAATTAAAAAGGAATACCCTAAAGCAAGGGAGGCGCGGGATATTGATAAATATATAGCAAAGGCAAAAGCCAATTTGAATGAGCTATAAATTGTGAAAAAAATAATATAAACCTGTTTTTCCCGAACAGGTTTTTTTGTGTGTCAGGGAAAACCTATGAAAGAAGTGAAAAAAATAGTTTTTATGGGAACGCCTGACTTCGCAGTTCCATCCCTTGATATTTTAGTTAAGAACGGATATGATATTGCAGGTGTTATTACTGCTCCTGATAAACCTGCAGGTCGTGGCAGGAAAATAAGCTACTCACCTGTAAAAAAATATGCCCTGTCGAATAATTTGCCTGTTTTGCAACCTCAAAACCTTAAAGACGAAAATTTTATTGACCGGTTAAAGTCGTTAAAGCCCGATATACAGGTTGTTGTCGCATTCAGAATGTTGCCCAGGACAGTGTGGGAAATACCGCCATTAGGAACATTCAACCTGCATGCATCGCTTTTGCCGCAATACCGCGGAGCAGCGCCCATAAACCATGCAATTATTAACGGAGAAAAAGAAACAGGCGTTACTACCTTTTTTATCAACGAGGAGATTGACACAGGTAAAATAATTTTATCTGAAAAGGTTGAAATTACACCAAACGAAACTGCAGGTGAATTGCACGATAAACTTATGATGACAGGAGCTGATCTAATTTTACTGACAGTTGATTCTATTATTAATAATAAGTATTCGCTTACTAATCAAAGTGAACTGACAGGGGAAACGGCAAGTCTGAAAACGGCTCCTAAAATATTCAAGGAAGATTGCAGGATAGACTGGACAAAAAGCGTTAACGAAATTTATAATTTTATAAGAGGGTTAAGCCCGTATCCCGGCGCCTTTACTGAATTAGTATCACCTAACGACAAAACTCTGCTATTAAAAATTTACAGGGCGGAAAAACCCGGGATTTGTGAGGAAGATATAATAAAAGACAAGGATTTATCTCCGGGTAAAATCCAAACAGATGGAAAAAGCTATTTGAAGATTTCCTGCAAAAATGGATTTATAAATATTACAGAAATACAACAGGAAGGAAAACGCAGGATGAATATCGAAGAATTTCTCAGGGGTTTTCAATATATATTAAAAACATAAATATTTTCAAAATCCCTTTAAATAAAGGCTTTTAGAGCCAAAGTTATTAACAAAAAGGTTAAATTATTAACAAAATCAAGGGTTTTAGCGTTTTTAACTTGCTTTTTTATAGAAATAGCTTATCTTTGCCGCTACTTTAACCATTAAAAATTTATAAAAATGAACAAAGCAGAATTAATTGACGCAATTGCAGCAGACGCTAGATTGACTAAAGCCGATGCTAAAAAAGCTTTAGATGCTTTTGTATGCACTACTTCTAAAGCTCTGAAAAAAGGCGACAGGGTCGCTTTAGTAGGTTTTGGTTCTTTCTCAGTAGCAAAACGTGCTGCCAGAACCGGTAGAAATCCTCAAACAGGCAAAGAAATTAAAATTGCCGCTAAAAAAGTTGTTAAATTCAAACCAGGAAGCGATTTATCAGGTGCTGTTAAATAGTAAATCGCTCGCGAAGATTATAAAAAATCCCCCGTACGGGGGATTTTTTATTTTATAGTATCGGGATTTCAATGCCTAAACCAATCTGACAGTCTTTTTCAAAACTTTCCATACTTTCCGGTTTAGGTCTTTAATGCGTCTTTCATCAACAATCAGAGTATCTTCATCGAAATATTTTGGCGTAAGGTATAAAGCACGGCTCATCTCTATCTGAAAAAACGGTATTTCTTCATATCCCATTTTTCTTGTTATATATCCACCTTCAAAATACCCGCCTTCATAAGGAACATTTGTAGTGCAGACAGCAGGAATATCAATTTCCACATCTTCATGTTGAAAAACCCTAATGAATTCTTCTTTAACAAAATTAATCAGTTCGGTATCGCATGAGAGCCTGTTATGTGGCGGACAAGGTTCGCCGTTAATATCACCAAGATTTCCCAAACAAATCAGCGCTCTTGGTTTGCCGGCAGTTTCCCCTCCTATTGGCGGTGTTACGGCAGCCATACTGTGGCAATCTACTCCTAATCTGATATCATCACGCCTGGCAGCATCTTCCAAAAATCTATGATAGGGATAATAGTATTTGTTTATTAGTAATTTTTTTAATTTTTCATTAGGAAGAATACCATTTTTATAAACTTCAACATTATAGCAGGTAAGCGATTTTATAAGCCCGTCAGGGTTTTCCGGCGCTATATTATCGGGTTCGCGGTTTAAATCAATGGCAGCCCTGTAATATTCCATTGTAATTTGCGCATTGACTTTATCCGAAAAATCATAAATCTGAGGTGTAAAAGGGTCGCCATCATGAAACGCATCCTTTTTTGTTAAAGCCCAAATGTCTTTTATCTCTTCAGGCACCTTCCAGCCACCATGCGCAATTGAAACTAATATCGGTTCTTTCATTTATAACCATTTAACAATTAACCATTCAACATTTAACATCTATTTTTTATCTTCAAAACAAGGCATTATAGTAGCTATTTCTCCCGACTTAAAAGAGGTCAGTTTGTCGGTTGATGCTCTGTTTAAAAATCCGCCAAGTTTTCCATCATAGATGTAAGGGTTAACATTATAAATACATTTTGCAGATTTTACCTTGTTATCCTCCCAATATTCCATTGTCAGTTCCGGGAGGTCAATTCTTTGCTGAACAATCCAGTCACCTTTTAACGATTCATCAACAATTTCTTCCCATTTTTTCTTTTCAACATCATCACCAATATATACTGCCGCACTCGAATATGCATTAGCATGTTTGATTACCAAATTATCTTTTTCTTTAATTAAATATTCCCCTGCCTCCACAATACTGCCATCTTCAAGCATGAGTTTATTTTTGATTTTTTTTGTCCAGGGAATAATTTCTCTTACAATCTCTAAATCCTCTTTCAGGTTTTTTGGGAAAACATCCTCATAATCTTCGTCATTAAACAAAACCATTATATTTTTCGAATCTACCCGTTTTGTGCAAAACGGATTGACAACTGCTACCTCTGCTTTGTCCCAGTCAATTGCCATTTGCCATTTTCTTTCGGCATATAACGGAAGCTCATCTGCTGTAAAGCGCCGGTAAATTAAATCTATTCGTTCACCATCCTGGTCATAAGCTTTATTATCTTTAATTATAATTTTATTAGGATCGAGTATTCCACATTTATGGCCTTTTTGGCGAATATAATCCATAATAATATCGTACTCACCGAGAATCCTGTCTATTTCGCTCTGCCATTGCGAAAGGTAAATATTCAAGCTTCTTTTTTCGGGCAGATTGAAATATTTTGCCTGGATTTGGTAATAGTGCATCAGTGTATTATAAACTATTTCCATACGCGGCATTGCTTCCAAACCTTCGGGTTGATATATCCGCAGGTAATTCTGTTCCAGGAAATAGCTTTCTTCGTTTGCACCCGGAATTTCGCAATTCGATTCCACCATTTTCAAACCATCGTTTTCAGTAATAAAGATATCTATTCTTGCTGCTGCAAGGTTTTTCTCATAAACATTAAGGGAATTAAGATATTTCTCTAAGTCAGGCGGATATTCAAGAACCTCCTGGATTTTCTTATTTGTCGGGAATTCCTGGAAGACAAATTCCAGCAGATTTGCATAAGCAATTGTGATACGGTTCATTTTATCCTTCAACTGTTTATCGTAAATATAAGGGGTCAGGCAAAGTTTTGCTGTTCGCCTGTTTGTCGGGTCAAGTACCTTTTTAACAATCGCAGCGTATTCATTGTTTTTTTCTGTCATCTTGTTCATATTTATTCAGATGTATTTGAATTTTTGTTTTTGATATTTTATCTTTTATCTCTCATTATTTTGTGAAGATAAGTTATTCCCGTGAATAAACCTTTTCTCCGCCAAGATAGGTGGATAATACTTTTATGTATGGAATTTCACTACTTTCTATTTGCATAATATCTTTATCCAATACAACAAAATCAGCAAATTTACCGGGTTCAATGCTTCCTTTCTCGTTTTCTTCAAAACTACCTTTAGCTGGCCAGATAGTCATTGATTTTAAAGTTTCTTCCCTGCTTAGTGCATTCTCCATCTGAAATCCATGTTCAGGATACCCATTCAAATCTTTCCTAACAACAGCAGAATAAAACGTGTAAATGGGATTTATATCTTCTATCGGAAAGTCGGTTCCATTGATTAGCCATCCGTTTTGATTCAATAATTTTTTATAAGCATAAGCTCCTGTGATCCTTTCCTGCCCTAATCTGTCTTCAGCCCAATACATATCGGAAGTTGCATGAGTTGTCTGAACCGAAGGAATTATTGAATATTTTTCAAACAAATAAAAATCATCCGGATTTACAACCTGTGAATGTTCGATACGCCATCTTTTATCATTTTTGCTTTTCAGGAACCTGCCATAAATATTCAGCATCAACCTTACGGCAGAATCACCAATTGCATGAGTGTTTACCTGGTAATCTTTTTTATAAGCAATCTCGCACATATTCCTGTAATGTTCGGGAGTTTCACGCAAAAGCCCTGAGTTTTCATTATCATCCGAATAAGGTTCAATCAGTTTTGCACCTCTTGAACCTAACGCTCCGTCAGAAAATAATTTTATTGAACAAACACATAGTTTGCCTGTCTTATATTTTCCTTTTCTTACAAATTCTTCAAAATTCTCTTCAGTTGGGATCAGCATTGCATATATTCGTATCTTAAGTTCTTCCGCTTTTTGTAATGAGTCAATCAATTTAACTTCATGTTTATCCAAACCTGCATCAGTTACAGAAGTCAAACCAACAGAAAAACAGTTTTCCTGCGCTCTAATTAAAGCCTTTGTTTTTTGAACATTATTGAGTTCGGGAATTGTATTGCGCATAGCATCTGAAGCATTTTCAAGCAGAATGCCTGTTAGCCCGTCATTCTTCTTTTCAATAAACCCGCCTTCAATTTTAGTTTCTCTATTAATACCGGCTCTTTTTAATGCTTCGGAATTTGCCAATACGGTATGACCGCCAACCCTGATCAAAACCACAGGGTTACCGGGAAATAACCTGTCAAGTTCCTTTTTGTCGGGAAATTCCTTTACTTCCCAATCATTCTGATCCCATCCCCTTCCAATTAGCCACTCGCCTTCATTATTTTTATGATGATTTTTTAAAACTTCAATTACTTCTTCAAATGATTTTGTTCCGACAAGATTTGCATAGCCATAAATATTTTTTGCATATCCGGTAAAATGAGAATGTCCGTCATTGAAACCGGGATAGATGACTTTACCTTTTGCATCAATAATATTTTCCGATTGAAAATTGGATAGAATAGCGCTATCGGTTCCAACAGATAGAAATTTCCCGTCCTGTACAGCAAAAGCCTGTTGTATTGTAAAATTACTGTCAACAGTATAAACTTTCGCATTATGGACTATTAAATCAGCTTTTTTCATTTTATCAAAACAAGAAGTTAATGTTACTATAATTATCAAATATAATATTGATGTTTTTGGTTTCATGTTTTAATATGTTTAGGTTCTAACGGTCGAGGTTATGAGCAGTGCAGGATTTATTACACCAATCTTTCAACCTACTACAATGTTTATTTATTGTTCATGTTATTCAATCAATACTTTTAAATTTTTTCCTAATCCAGCCTCTATTATTTTTCTAAAAGTTGACAATTCAATATCTGTCTTTTCATTTTCAAGTCTTGAAATGTAAAATCGTGATGTACCACTTCGCAGAGCAAGTTGTTCTTGAGTTAGCCCTGCTTTCTTTCTTGCGTTTCTTATTAATATTCCAATCCTTAACGAATGTTTATTCTCTATTGGTTGACTTTTTTGATAAAGAAAATATGGATCTATTTCATATGGAAATTTATCTTCTTTTCCTTCTTCTGTCATTAATAAAACATTTATATTATCCCAAGAAAGTGTATAGTTTCTTAATTTAACTTTTTGGAATTCTTTTTTCTTTAATAATGGGTACTCAATATCATTTGGAGTTAGGTTCCATTCCTTAAAAATTAAATTAAAATCAATTAGTTTTGATTCACCATTATTAAACATGCAATGAATTTTAAATCCATCTATTCTTTCAATTTTTATAATCCTTGGTGTTTTTAGTTTTCGTCTCATAATCTTGGATTTAAACGTTTAAAATTTTCAAGCAATAATTCTTTTTGTGTTTTAGCCCATTTTATCACTTTTTTTCTCTGAGCTACCGGGATATATCCAATGTAAGTCTCTAGCGTTTCTATAACAATCAACTCCTCATATTCTGCACACAAAACATGAAAGTGAGGAGGAGGATGTTCTCTCGCATAAACATCAATTTTAATTGAATCAATAATTTTTATTGTCGGCATTTAAAATCATTTTCTTGTATTGTCTAATTAGACAACAAAGATAATATAAAATTTATGATTACGAATTGTTCTTGTTGAATATTTTTTAATGCTTGCTAACGGCAGTCTGTCTAATAACCCCGAATATTGTTATTTGTACTCAACCTGTAATTTTCTAAATAGCTGTTTTTTTAAAAATCATACGTTTTGTTGTTTTATCAAAATAATTGCTTTTTAATAGTTTTTAGACAGTCTAACTTTTTGCAAGTATGGTACGTAGCCGTTCCCTTGCAGGATTTATTTTGAGTACTACTATTTTCAAATTTACAATCATTTATCTTGATGAGTCGAGTCACGCAAGGGAATTTCACCCCTGCGTTCTCACAGAACCGTACGTGAAAGTCTCCCTTCATACGGCTCTTCATGTTCAGCCACAAATTTAATAATTTCATGGACGTACCAAAGCCCAGTGTGAGAAAAGATCAGGCCTGCTCTTGTACTTCTGCTTTAACCAACTGACCGCTGACCTTATTCTTAAGTTCTTCTCCCACATTACCGGGCTTGGCTGTGATTTTGTTTCGTAATAATCAATCATCCCCTTTTGTAAGTTGTTGTT
>JACKQG010006223.1_pt1 | contig 12746 bp, 15 predicted proteins | sample 8237621 | NCBI WGS metagenome assembly JACKQG01 (sample SAMN15677084, study PRJNA649215) | marine metagenome | biome: marine; feature: Black Sea; material: saline water; isolation source: suspended particulate matter (SPM) from the Black Sea western gyre | collected 2013-06-09/2013-06-10 | depth...
AGTCGAATTCGAGATTCATGTCCCTCAAAAAAATAGGGACTATATTTTACTTCAATAGTATTTTTTGATATGAGGGATGAGGCGGATTCCGAATCACCCAAAGAAGCCGGATAGTAAGACACTTCATCCTGTTCCGCATTTGATAATTTTAGATAATTACTGTCATACCCCACTCCAGACCGCAGATTATAATATAGGGGAACCCGTAATCTATTGGTCAAACTCTGAGAAAAAATTACAGAACCCAATAAAAGGAAAATACTAATTCTAATTGCTATTCTTCCCGCCATTCTTTTAAACGGATATAAACAGTTTTTTCATGATTATCCTCAATATCAGGGAGCGTAAAAGTATAATAATGTTTCCCGTTGGGAACATTCAACCATACCGATCTCCATTTACTAACAGAATCCTTTTTATTTGCAATAATTGAAGTTGGGGACAATTCTGAATCAAAATAATTTGTCCCTTTTTCAATACCATCTTCTTTTATAGTTATGAAATATTTATAATTATTTTCAGAATTTCCCATTACCCTCGTGTATAGTCTTACTTTTGATGGTCCATTAAGCTCATATTGCTGCTGATTTGATCCCGTTAAAGGGTACCAATATGTAGAAACCATTTCATCCTGTTTATTTAAAATAGTAATATCAATCCTTTTTTGTCTATTTACTGTTTTATAATCATCACCCTTTTTCCCTTCAGCTTTAATAAAACCTGCAGTAACCCTTACATAGGTGACAGGGCTTCCTTTTGTTGAGAAAATTTTAAAGTTTCTATTAGCTTCCCCAGCCGTTAAATAAATAAACCATTTGCCAGAATTCGTATATATCCAACCTGGTCTATCTGGGCTTTTAACCTTGCTTCCCTTTTCTTTATATTTTAGCTCAAGGGGAGTCTTTTCATCCCATTGTATAAAAAAACTAAAATTCCTTTTGGTATTACCCGTTGGTGATTTTACTGTTCTAGAATAGATTCCAATTTTCACCATATCTTCAACCTTTAAGGAATCACCAGAGATAATATTATGCCCTATGCCCTGAAATAATAGTCCACCTTCTGGAATTTCATGGTAAACCCTTTCTCTCTTACCAATATTTAATCTTATTTTAATTTCATCATTAATTGGCAAAATTTGTGAAGGAAAAATATAATTTATTAAAAATATAAAAATTAGAAACTTATAAAATTGATTCTGGCTCACTTGAATGCATCCTCTTATTGATTTCATTATGGCTAATAATCCCAATCCACAGTACACTTAATAGGGAAATTAAAAAAGCTGTTAGAATTATCTTACGATTATACTCCGTTTTAATATAAAATAGTGTCCCATTCCTAGGTTTAGTATCAATATTTGGAGGGAATGGTAAATTATAAATAAAAGTTAAATCCTTTATATGATTAATATTAATTAAAGGCATAGTCAATAATACTTTAGATGCAATAGAATTTGTGAGATCAAATTCTAAATCATGTGGATAAATTATTCCGTAAGGGATCATATTTCTTGTTAAACTATCGCCCATGGTGAAAATACCGCCACCTACATTAATTAGCAGTTCAGGTTTTGAGCCATTATTAAAAAATGATAATCTTTGATTAATATTATATTCTCTATTTTTTTCGAATATAGGAATTACTTCTAAGTTACTAATTGATTTTTCACAGATAACAATTCCCTCATTACCCATTTGACTACCCAAATCATTCCCCCCTCCAATTGATGCCATTCCACTTTTATTTGAAAATATTTTATTAAAAAGAATGTTTTCCATATCAATCCAGGTCATTTCTGGGTTGGTTGCACCAAAACTAGAAGACCCACAACTCGAAATTATTGAAGCCTCAATATTCATAGCTTCTAGAGCTGATAGAACCGCAATATTCCCACCAGGATATGACCCTGTATATGAAACTGCTACCTTACTGGATGAATCTAATTCCAATTCAATAAGCATCTCAGTAATCATAGCAGCAAAATCAGGATTTAATGTAGATAGTTTGGAATCCCTCGACCCTCGTGTTGTTTGTATAATGCTTCGTTGGGGTCCTAATAAGAAAGAACCAAATGCCAATGAATCCTTACCATTATTAATACCACGGTTAATAAATTCTTCTCGTAATAAGTTAATCGCTGATTCCATTTTTTCTACAGCTGTAACTTTAATCTCAAACCCATAGGTTTCATGCTGTTCATAGGAATTCACCGCCCAGTACACCATAACTATTGTGAGTATAGCCAATGAAAATAAAATACGCGTCTTTTGAATTTGAGGTCTGAACATTTAGTTAGTCGGTAAGATTTGAAGCATACTGATTGTCATTATGCATAATTTGGTAATTCCTGCTACAATAAGTACGGTACTAATAGTTCGCAATACACCCTGCCTATCCATCCAATTGGCTATTAGACCGGGGATAATATTCCCAATAACCATGAAATCCATGTTACTCAATTCGGTTGTAATTATATTCTCTGAGCGGGAAAGATATCCCAGTAAAAAACCTATTAGTAATGCCAAGACCAGTCTCCGCTTTCCATATACCATTATATACTTGCCCAGCAATTTTACCATAAGAAAGGTGAATATGCTAACCCCAAAGGTAATTAATAATCTTTCAGGATTTTCAAGATACATGGCAATATACCCCGGTACTATAATTCCCCCTGCAGTCACTCCAAGGGTTTCTGTGAGAAATAAACTCAACACCATCCCGATTCCTATATATATTCCAGGTTCGTTTATCATATCCTGTACTCTTTTAAATTCTGAACAAATTTCTCACCCCAACCCACCATATTACCAATACCCACAATAAAATAATTTTCTAAATTAGAAAATTCAGACACCATCTCTTTTACACCTATATTATAGGGGAGTTGATGGGTTTTTATGTTGGGATTATCCTGCTGGAAATCATGAAATTTTGAACCCATATTTTCACCCCTCACTATTAGTGAATCTGGTTTTAATTGATCATATATTAAATGTAGTAATTGATTGGTCCTATACCGTCTGTCTTCTCGTGTATTGAGGAAAATACAGGTACGTGAATCATTGATTTTATCTTGAAGCTGATGCCAAATATCTAAGGTTGAAGTGGGGTCATTGGCTGCCAATAGATTTACAAAATAATTTGAGGTGCCATTGCAATTCAGTTTCCAAATAATGGTAGCTCCGGGGTCTGGTTGAGTATGCAACATACCCTCTAACGCCGTATCTTTTTCTATGCCACTAAGTTCACAGACTTTTAATGCCAATGCCACATTATCTCGGTGCTCGAGGTAAGGAAATCTTCCCATATACTCAATGCTGACTTCTTTGTCTGAAACTTTATTAAACTCTGTATTGCGTTTTTCAGAAACCTCTTCCAACACAGAGTCCAATTCTTTTTCGGATGTCACCAAATGACCGTCAAACGGAATGGTATTGGATAAACTCATGGCAATATCTTCCAGGGTTGATCCCATTTCATCTAAATGATCTGGGCGTACATTAGTAATCACGCTAACCGTAGATTGTATCATTTTCTGTTCACTGACCCATTGATACTGGGGGTTCACCGCCATACACTCAATAACCACGGCATCCGGTTTTTTATTGGCAAAATTTCGTAATAATCGAACCTGTTCTCCAATTGAAGCTGATCGCAAGCGATGGATGATTCTGTCTTTTCCATTCTCATCAATAATTCGTGGGGCAGTACCGGTAGTTTTAGCCAGAGTTTTTAATCCACCAGCTCGTAGTCCGGCAGCAATTAGCCGTGTAACAGATGATTTCCCCCGAGAACCATTCACATGAATCCGGATGGGTAATTGAGCCAGTGACAGATGATGAAAATGAGATTCCATCAGTCCCAGCCCAATTAATATGAGTAGTAAAATGCCTAAGGTTAATTCTATCATCTACTTTTATTTGCCCATTATGAGCAGGGTAAATTAGTAAATAATATCCATGGGTTAATTAATTTAACTTTGTATTAGTTTGTAACAGATTCGGGGATCGGAGATCAATCTACATTTCATTACAATTGACAAGTCGGGGATGGAGTGGAATAATGGATTAATGGAATAACGGAATATTGGGCTTTTGAATTCAGCAATCGCTATTCTTCATTCAATATTCCCCTATTTACCAATTATCGTCATTGGCTAGACTTTCCCCTTACTTTCTAGCCCCTTTCGCCTAAACCTATTTGTCTCTGCCGTTCGAATAGGATAGCTGATGTTGCCGATGACACATTCAAAGAATTCAACTTCCCCTGCATGGAAATTGTTATGAGATCATCACATGCTTTTACAATAACCGGGCGGATTCCTTTGCCTTCACTACCCATTACCAATACCAGTTTGCGTTTATAGTCCAACTGGTGCCATTGCATTGCTTTCACAGAATTTTCTACGCCAATTATCCAAAAACCTTCTTTTTTTAACATGCGTAATTGCTGATGCAGATTTCCACAACGGTAAATAGGCAGATGAATAAATGCACCCTGACTAACCTGAAGTACCGAATCAGTTAATTGTACCGATTGGTGTTCTGGAAGTAAAAGTCCGGTAATGTTGGCACATTCAGCTGTTCGGATTATCTGCCCTAAATTTTGCGGATCTTCTAAATTATCTATTACCAAGAGGCATTCATAATCCGTTGAATTATGGAAAGAAGGTAAGTTTTGAATAATATTTTCCTGAAAAGTCACCACAATCCCCTGGGTTCGTTTACCACTATATTTTTTTAAAAAATGATCTTTAGTCAATCGGTGGACTGGGAAAGACTTCGTTTTAATCAATTTATGAATAACGGGTTTTCTTTCTGCCACTCCGCTTTGCATTAAATCCACCCTGATAATTTTTTTCTTTTTATACTCCAGAATATTTAAGGACCCATTAAGTCCAAATATTTGGTAAATATTTTGATTTTTTTTCTTTGGTTGTTTTCGCATAAAATCCGTTATTTAACTGAAGTAAAATTTACATCTTTTTATAGTGGAAAAACACAATACTCATGTTGCAAGGATTATTGGCCACAGAGACACAGAGGCACAGAAAAAAATGATTAAAAAAGATAATAATGGAATCAGGATTGATAAATGGCTCTGGGCAGTGCGCATATATAGAACCCGGGCACTGGCAACGGAAGCATGTGCAGGAGGAAAGGTGAAAATTGATGCTGCTACTGTTAAAGCATCCAGAAAAATTATATCTGGAGATATGATTCAGGTGAGGAAAGGTGTGGTGAAACATCTATATCAGCATCAACTGTACCACCAGGTGGGTGTTGACCAGTATTATGCAATCCCCATTGGTGAGGATAGTTGTCTGGAGCAGGAAGATTCCCAAGATAATAAGGATCATTCGGATGAATTTCTGCTGACCCTACAATATTGGGTTCTGCGAATCTAATGAGAGGTGAGTTATTTATGGTTGGGATTAATTCAAAAATATCTTGCTCGCAACATACATCCACCAGACCAATCGATAATAGACCGAATTCTCTAATTAAATTGATACCATTTTCTTCAAACAAATCAGTAACATTTGCCTTAGAAATTCCTTCTGCAAGACCAATTATTATTTCACCTTTTACATACTTAGTATTATAGCCTTTCCAATTACCAGATAATATGTTACCTTCACCTAATAAAAGACTTATATAAGTGATTGATATGACTATCACGTTAACATGTGATTTGACGATTTTATATATAAAATTCAAAGCATTCTCCTTATTTAAAAATTTTATAAGATAATATTAATGATCAGAATTATATCTTCAATGTTAATTAGATTATCGTTATTTAAGTCTGCACAATCGATTATTAAATTATTCAAAATACAATTGACGGTTTGAACGATATCTAAAATATTAACAGAACCATCATTATTTAAATCACCGGGGATAATACAATTATCTTGATCTAGTATAATATTGCTTCTGTAAAGACCTTGACCCCATGCTGATGCAATAAATAATAGCGTCCCCTCCGTATCAATTGCAGATGTTCGGATTGATATTGTCTCCGGTAAATTAGTATTTATTGGAAACCATGTTTCTCCTCCATTAACTGACTTATACATACCATAATAATCAGAACCAGCGAATAATATATTTGAATGATATGGGTGAATAATAATTTCACTAAAGCTCAATCCTTCAATTCCTTCAGTTATTGTAAACCAATTTAAACCATAATCATTACTTTTAATTATACCGGGTGTTTCTTGACTATTAAATGATTGAGTTGCATATATTACATTCAGACTTTGGGAATCAATTTCTATTGCTTTTGCAGTTCCATAAATATTGCCCCAAACAATTTCCCAATTTATGCCGTAGTTACTACTTTTGAATATATAGTTCATACCTGATGTACCCAAATAAATATTTTGGGAATTAATTGGATCTATTTTGATCTTACGCATATTATTATCTATAATTTCATCTTGCCCTAATAATTCCCATTCTTCTCCTCCATTAATGCTTCGATAAAAATATCCTCCAAAAATTCCGCCTGTACCTGCATACAAAGTATCTGGGCAAAAAGGGTCAATTGCAATCGTATTAACATTGGTTTCCCAATTCAACCACATTTCAGCAGTGTTTAAAAAATTCCATGATTCACCACCATTTATAGTTTTAATTATCCCTGGCTGTGTTCCGGCAGCTGAACCTAACGTGGCAAAAATCGTTTGGGGTTCACTTGGGTGTTGAAGTAGTTCACCTACAGATGTACCAATCAGTAATGTGTCCCAAGATTCACCCTTATTTAAGCTTTTGAATATTTTACCGTACACTATGTTTGCATACCCATATTGACTATAACTGCCGACATAAATAGTGGAATCATTAAATTTATCGATAATAATCGATCTAATGTTCTCACCCTCTAAACCTAATAGCTCCCAACTTTCATCCTGTGCATTCAATAGATAACCGCTGAAAATTAAAAAGTAATAAACAATTTGTTTATACTTATGCATAATTCTTAAATAATCCTTTACTCATCGCCCAGTTTTAAGACTCCCTTTAATTCTATCTGCTTATCGCCATTGTTTAAATTTCTATAGCGATACAGAAGAAAGAATGCCACCGCAGTGGACAGAATAAACCCTAAAATGTTTGCAACCACATAATCTGCCAGTATGCGTCCCGAAAAGACCATGGAAAATGACAATGCAATCTCAAAATACAGACGATTTTCATTGGCCCTCTCGAATGTACTATTATTTACAAACTCCATATCTGGCATATCAAGGTAAGCTCTAATAGTATCTGTAAAAGTTATTTTCGATTTTGGATTCATAATTTTTAATTTTTTCTTAATATTCAAAATAATATACAGACCAGGTTAAACTTGGATCATCAGGCTCCCTACCACCAACACCCGAATTACATCCTTTTATCCTAGCATAATAATTTTCTCTTTTTTGAGCTTCATCCTTGGAAATAATATTACTTTCTAAGATCTGCCAATTTCTTAAGTTTGGATATACAATAAGCCATTCAGCTTTTCGTCTTTCTAAATCAGTAGTAATCCCAATTTGGCATGCCATAACTTTCTCCTCTTTAATCATTTATTATTCCCATGCCCGATCCAGCTTCCCTCGGTTGTAACCTACGGGGGTTCCTGCTAGACCGGGGACGGGTATCCTTTCTTATTAAACGTTAGCCGCTGCAGGACGAGGACGTTTCTTCTCAGATGTCCGTGTACCGCCAGCCTGCTCGTATTCATCACTATCTCTGCCATAGACACCTCTAACGGATGACAGCATTTCTGTATTCATAGCTGCCACGGATCTTTCCTTTTCCAGAAAGTTGTTATAGAGTTCATCCACTTCTGCCAGGCGGGTGTTATAGGAGGCAAGGGCTGTTTCTGCATCCGTGATGAGCGCTTGATAATTCACCAGGTCTTTGCCGTTACCGAAATCCAGAGCCGGGTCAATGGCTTGCAAGCCTGCCAGTCTGCCTCGGGCTGTATCTAAATCTCCAGATGATTCTTTTCGTTTTCTACTCATGATTGTACTCCTTTTTTATTGACTATTATTCGTTTGTGACTTTGATAATCCCCGAACCGGGATTCATCAAATAGTATGGGAAATTGGTATATATAAATAGGGGTGTTAATTAAATTATTTGAGTTCTGATGTAAATTGTTTGAGTAAGGGCTTACATTTGAGCAGAAGTAATATTCTTTCAGTGAGTTAAGTGGGAAATTAGTTGAGTACTGCCTGAAATTAGATGAGTGCTCAGATAAATTAATAGAGAACTGTTCTAAATTAAATGAGAAGTGTTTTGCTTTTGAATAGAACTGCATTAAATAGATTGGGTACTGTTTATACTTTGCAGAGTTCTCAGATAAATTGGATGGACTTTCATTATAATTGAAAGAATAAACGTCAGAATTATATGTTTTTTGATTAGAGTTCATTTTAATCGGTATTTTATTTCCCCTCTGTACTTTAGATATAATACTATTACTGTATTGCTATTAACATCATTACCGTAGTATTAATTTACTTTATATATTGTAAGTATAACAAATAATTTTTATATTACCGCCAATGATCATTGTTAAATTATGGGTAAGACTTTAATTTTTTAAATAATCCAATAAATACGAGGTAATAACATGGAAAAATATATGTTTGTATTAATCATCAGTTTAATATGTTTTTGGTCCTGCCAGTCTGGCCATTCTCCAGTTCAGCAAAATGAAAACACACCTTTGGTAACGGTGTTACACCATACTGAAATAGCTGCACGGTCGGTTATACGGGGTGAAATTGCTACAAACCCAGTAGTGGGTACGGTTTATACCTGTCCCTGCGGCAATTGGCATACTGCCAACGGTGGTGAGTCCCTATATACCGGCGACCGCTGTCAAAATCTGAATAACCTGCAATTTTCTGTAAGCCTGAAAGCAAACAGTTCTGCTGGGTTTAATGAAAACACGACTTTTATTCTGTCTGATTTATACGGGTCGGTATCTATTATAAACAGCGCAGGTAACACCCAGGTTATTACCCAGAATGGCTCATATACAGGCTCTAAAATAATTACCGGTGGTAATTCCATTGTTTTGATTAGGTCATCAAAAGAAATTATATTTTCAGATGAGGAAAAAGTTGAATTAGGAGAAATGTAAGAAATTGAAATCAATACCGTTTTATCAGCTCAGCAAATCCGATTATACGGCCTTTAAAAAGCTAAACAGTAAATACGGCTTAATACTTCCACAAGAACTACGAGAGTTTTTCTCATCCTACAGTTCCCTTATTAAAGACAACCGGCAGGAAGCTATCATTAATCTGTCTATGGCTTCCATTTTTCATAGAAAGGCAGATTTTATTAACAGCCAATTCTATTTAAATAAAGTGTTGGAATTTTCTAAAAACTCCCCTGATATATATGCCCGGGCATTGTCTGGGTTTGGTATGCAATATACCCAATTGGGAGAATTTAAAAATGCTGAAAATTCATATACTCAGGCATTAGATTCCGGCGGATTAACTTCAAATTATCATGCCCTAACACAAGCTCGATTGGCGTTAGTACATTTAAAAACGGGACTTGTTAAAAAGGCAGGCTATTTGTGTGATAAAGCGGTACTTAATTATACATTATTGCCTAATATGGATGAAGATAACCAAAAGAACTATCTGGTAATACAAAATATTTATTGCAGTTATTGTAAGAAAATTAATCAATATTCAATTGCAGAAAAAAAATATTTACAATTAGTAAATTTATTGAACGAATGGCAATATGAAGATTATTATTTTTCAGTGTATAATAATTTAGCTTCTCTGTATATTCATACCCATCAATTTCAGAATGCTGAAAACTGGCTGGATAAAGCCTGTAATTATATTCAAATACCAACGGATGATATTCTTTTTCACTTAAATATGGGTGAAATACTCTGGCGGCAGGGGAGATTACAGAGAGGTAAAAAAGAATTGCTGTCCGCCCTTACAATTGCCACAGAAGAAGATAAGGCAAGGTTAAAGGTATCCATATATGAATCTTTAGCAGAGTTGGCAGCCGTAGAAGGTAATACGGTGGCAGAAAAAGAAGCCCTTAACCAAATAAAAATAGCCATCTATGGCGCTGGTGCAAAGAACGGTCTGCATTTTGAGCTGCAAGAAAAATTAGACTGGGCAATGCACAGAATTCATCAATTTAGCCTGCCGGTCCAACCCTTCATCCTCAGTTGTGAAAATTTAACTTGGCAGGAAGCGACTCAGCAATTTCAGCGATTGCTTATTATTCGCCGTTTAAATAACACCCAATGGCGAAAGAACCGGGCACATGATTCTTTTGGCATATCTAATCCTCTATTTTTCCGCTACCTGAACAATCTTAACATATCCAAAAAGAAACCGGAAAATAACTATCTCAACCTACCCTCGCTTGAAACACATTTAGATTACTTCACTCCCCTTGATTATACAGGCTTCACCAAGGCTGTTAAATCGTTTCAGGCGGATTTAATCCGCCACCTGGCTACCCATTGTAATCACTCTATAAAAGAACTCAGCCGCCGAATAAATAAGAGCTATACCCAAACCCAGAACATTCTCAAAGACCTGAAACTGGGTCTGGTGATTGACTGGGTGAAGAGGTGAGGGGGAAAGCTATTAGCCTTTGGCTTTTAGCTACAAACTACAAGAATGAACACAAACTCTTTCCAAATTAAAGGATGGTGCATTGCACCCTGCGGGATAGCAACGTTTTTTAAACAAACCGTTACAAGCAAGCTAAAAAAAGACATAGATAATGACAATGATGAATGTTTCTCAAGCATATATTTCAAAATTAGAGAAAATGGAGACGGTTTCAATAAATAACACACCTCTTTCCGCCTTTGGCGGTTTCTCCTCTCAAGAGGGGAATATATTATTAGAAGATATGTATTATGAAATTCCCCTCCTCCGGAGGGGTATCAGGCGTAGCCGAGGGGTGGGTGGAGAAGGAAGATAATTATTAACGGTAAATTATAAATGATTAACGGCTTGTGAATCTTAGAAATGCAAAGTTTGATGAATGGTGATTGAAGTAAGGGGAACCACACACCCCACCTGGCAATTGCCAGGCACCCCTCTCAAGAGGGGAATATAAAATCAATAAATTTAATATCTGTTTTTTTACCGTCCCCGTAGGTTAAATCCTATGTCAGCTGGATCTGGGTGTTTAGTATTAATTTATACTAAACTAACAGTGGATATTTAATGCTCTTACAACAAATTCGCATAGAATGTAAAAAGATTGGCGACCCCAAAGTAGCTGTAGAACAGCAACGCTACATGAAGTCCACCATGCCATACTGGGGAGTGAAATCCCCGCAACTTCAAAAAATCTGCAGAGACTTATTTAAAGATCACATACCCAAAGACATTACTGAATATTGTAAAACAATCTGCAATTTATTTTACCATGCTACTCACAGAGAGGAATGGTATGCAGGTATTCAATATGCTCGAAAATTCCACCGATTTATCATTGAAGAAAATGTACCCCTATATATAGAAATTGTAAATCTCACAAATTGGTGGGATGTGGTGGACTCGGTTGCCCAAAACCTCATTGGAAAGGCTCTCCTTGGCAGTGATAATCTGCATACATTACTCAAAACTTGGATTCAAGATGATAATTTATGGATTCGCCGTACTTCCTTACTTGCTCAACTAAAATACAAAGATCAAACAGACTTTAACCTGCTCAAAGATCTCGTAAAATCCACTTGGTATGAAAAAGAATTTTTTATTCGGAAGGCTATTGGCTGGGCACTTCGGCAGTATTCTTATACCAATCCTCAAGCAGTACAAAAATTTATAATGGAAAATGAAAACAACTTATCACCATTATCTGTACAGGAAGGGATGAAGGTGATATTAAGGCCTCAATAATTACTAAGGCTCTTCTACGGGGATAAATCCCCATTATTGACAACAAAATTAAACCCCACCCTACATGTCCGCCGTAAATTTTCTGCAGCAGGCGGGAAGGATGAGGCTATTAAACTTGGAGCGAATTCTCCTCTAAAGGATTTCAACAATCATTTTCAATCAAAAACCAATATTCTAATTCCAACAGTGAAGTTTATACCGCCGCTATAATCAATTTCTGGTTCAGGACCAATAATTTCATCCCAATATGCATCTATCGATGTGGACTCATCACCGTTTTCATTGTCTTCTGAATACGACCAATCCCCTAAATTGATACTTGCTATAGCATATTCAGCTCGGAAGACCATATCCAAATTCGGGCTTATCATTACTTCTGATTGCAAGCCTAATCGAGGACTGAATATTGGCAGAACAACAGTATGATTTTCACCATCACTATCCTCATCATCAGATCGCATGTGAAAATCAAAGGGAAGGCTTAGAACTCCGCCCAGTGAAAAGGGAGAGGTGCGGATAAAACGGAAGTTGATATCCACTCCAAAACCTAAATGAAAATCCTGATCATTTCTTGAATCTTCAACCATCCCCAAGTCACCAAAAATAGCACCTCCCAATTGATGGAAGGGTTTATAATTGCCTATAAACCTAAGCCGATAGTTTTCAGGAGTAGTTCCAAATATTCCTTCAATACCCCAGGACCCAAGCCCATCAGTTTGTTCTTTTGCCTGATAGCCCGGTTCAATGGTATCCCATTTTCGCAAAACCCGTCCTTCGCTGGCATCTGCACTCACCGCTTCTACTTCAACAACTCCTATAGTCTTACCTG
>JACKQG010006224.1_pt1 | contig 12742 bp, 15 predicted proteins | sample 8237621 | NCBI WGS metagenome assembly JACKQG01 (sample SAMN15677084, study PRJNA649215) | marine metagenome | biome: marine; feature: Black Sea; material: saline water; isolation source: suspended particulate matter (SPM) from the Black Sea western gyre | collected 2013-06-09/2013-06-10 | depth...
GGTGGTTGAATTGGAGCCAGGAAAGTCCCTGGGGGGGTTCGCCGCATTCGTAGGATTGGAGTTTTGCCTCAGATTTCCCTCGGGCGGGACCCAACACCTTGGCGAGGATGAGCACACCTAAAACAAAGATGAAGGTGAACACAGCGAAGAACAGGACGCTCGCATACTGGGTGAGCATGCTGCTTGCCTCCGGGCAAAGCGATGAATGAGACGAATCCGGCCTCGAAATGGGCCGGTAACGGAGGACAGGCTAGTGATCATTTACTTCCTTTGCAAGGGTTTTCCAATGATTCATTCCTGAATTAGTCCGATGAAATGGAGATCTTCCAAGACGCCTTGCACGGACTTCCGATGCATCGCATTCTATGTGGGATTGCGGAGGAATCGACCATGAAGCCTGAAACACAATTGATGCTCGAAGGCCCCGCCGGCCGCCTCGAAGGTCTCTATCGAGACGGCGGCCAGCGCGGCGAAGCTGTGTTGATTCTGCATCCGCATCCACTCTATGGCGGCAATATGAATAACAAGGTGGTTTTCGCCATGGCCAAGGCCCTGGGCGAGGCCGGACTGAACACATTGCGCCTGAATTTTCGCGGGGTGGGCCTGAGCCAGGGCGATTATGACGACGGGCAGGGCGAGCAGAATGACCTTCGCTGCGCTCTGGATTTCCTCGCTTCTGAACTGCCCGGCGGGCGGCTATATCTGGCAGGCTTCAGCTTCGGCGCCTGGCTTACCTTGAAGGTAGGCGGGGAAGACGACCGCATCCGGGCCATGCTGGCCGTGGGCACGCCCGCAGGCTGGGGCGACATGGATTGGCTCCGGCCCTGCACCAAGCCCAAGCTCCTCATCCATGGATCCCAAGATGAATACTGCGACCCCGGTCGCCTGGACGAGGAATTTCAGCGACTTGCCGACCCCAAGAGGCTGGTCTGGATCGAGGGGGCAGATCACTTTTTCACGGAGGAACTAGGCGAGTTGGACTTGGCACTCGCCGAGAATTTGGGATTCATCCTGGATTAGAGCTGACACTCTCAGCGGATCAATCAAGCTCCAAATCCATGACGAAGAAACCACGGCTTCCGTCGGGCAAAGATCTTCGCTCACAGATTTGCTTCGATTCCATATCGATACAAACCAGCTCATCTGCACCGAGGGTGATGAGAAGCCACCGACCGGATGGAGACAATTGCCCGAGGCTGGGTTTCTCATTGAATTGCATGAGCAACTCCGGGTCCGCATCCAAGTCAGCGAAAACCTGGATTTGGCCTCCCGCTTCCGTTGCAGATTCGACGAGTAGGCTCTCCTCCGAATTCAGGAAGGCTTGTACAGGGTGCATTTCCGAGTGGTACTTCGAGATCCATTTCAGGCTGGGAAGCTGATGCCAATAGACCATCCCGGGGCTGCTCTCGTCGACTCCCCGACAGGCCGCAAGCAATACATTTTTGATTGGATCCACGGTTAGGGAGTAAGGTCCCGGCCCAGTCTCCATAGTATCCACTACGACTCGCTCGACGATATCTATTCTAGTAATGGTGTGACCGTCGTTGTTAGCCACATAAGCTTCACGACCATCGGGTGAGATCGCCACGTCCAAAGGATTTTCACCCACGTCCAAAGTGACAAGAATTTCTTGTAAAGCTGCATCGACTATGGAGGCTTGATCTGAGCCCTTCCGCTTGGCGATTTGCGCACCGTGGGCCACCACAAAGATCGAGCCGTCGGGCGTGAAGGCACCGCCTTGCGCGGCAAGCCCCAAAGGAATTCTTTTGCGAAGCGCGTCGCTCTCCGTATCGATAACGTAGATTTCCCGGCTTCCTTCGCAACTCACCCAGAGTTCATCGCTGCCGGGGCGCATCCTCGCGTGCATGCCCAAGGTTCCAGACTCAACTTCTCCTAGATATTCGAGATCAGGGTAGGAATAAATCAGGACCTTGCTTTGACCATAGGGCAAAGAGAATTGAGGAAGGTAGACCTTTCCCCTATCACCTGTTCCACGATCGCAGGCCACCAGTAACAGTAGCGCGAGAACACCCAAGGTTTTTTTCATGGTACATGAACTCCATCTACGATTCCCACGACCAAGGATCTCACCGGTGCGCTTTTGTCTTCCAGAATTTGCCTGGCGCCGTTGCCTTCGTCGAGAACCAGCACGGTTTCCCCCGGACCCGCCCCCACCGAATCCATGGCGATGAGGTAGCCCCCGGTTCGCTCACCCGCGGAATTCAGCTTGTCGATGATCAATAACTTCTGCCCACTCACCACCGAATGATGAATCGTCGAATAGATGCGCCCGGCGACACGACCCAGAATCATGCGCCCTCCTCGTCCAACTGCATGCCATCCACGATTCCCACCACCGCATGATCTACTGGAACGAAAAAGGGATCCAAGGTGAGCGCCGCCTCGCGACTGGCTTCCCAGTAAATCATCTCGCCTGGCCCGGCCATACGCGTTCCGTCGGCGCAAACGAAGGGCGGGCCATCATCTTGACCCTGCTTGTTCAGGGGCTGAACCCAAAGCATGGGCACCCCCTCGAGGCCCTCATAAACAATGGCCGGAACCAGTGTGCCGATGACCTTACCCAGAAACATGACCCTCCTCGGCGCCCTCGGGCTGAAGGCCTTCTACTTCGCCAAAACGCGTGGCCTGGATAAGTAACTGGCGCAGATTGCCATCGAGGCGGGGCAGTAAGCGACAAGCTACCACTTGTTCACTTCTCAGGCGCGCACGTCCGATTTCCAGGGCAGCCTCCACTTCATGAAGGGGACCGTCGAAAAAGGCGAATGCACGACCGCCAAGATCGTCACTGAAACGGATCTCGGCAATTTCAACATAGGCGCCCTTCACCGCGGCGTCCGATGCGCGCAGGATGGCCGGTGCCCGTGTGGTTTCGAGCACGCCCAGGGCATCGGCTTCAAGTTTGTGTCGCGATCCCAGAGCCGCCTTGTAAACCTGTTCGTGTACATCAGGCAAAAGCACTTCTTCGGCAATAAGCTCGAATTGGATACCCAGTGCATGAGCTTCTTGAACACTAGCCACCGAGCCACCCAGGAGCACCAGATAGCGACCGGGATGCACCGTGCCGCATCGAAGCAGCGCGATCGGCGCTTGCTTGGTCATGGCGTCGGCGGCGGCGATCCCCGCGGCTACGCTGTCGAATTCTAGAAGCGCAAGGGCGGGATGGCGTTCCATTAAACGATCCTGAAATGATCAACGAGTACGCAACGACGGCGGCGGCTAAAACTCTGCGGACCGGTAAGGCCTTCGCCTGTAGGGCTTGCGATGGTGAAGCTGCTGTAACCTTCGCCGCCCTGGCCGAGGCCGGCGTAGATGGGTCCGTTTTTCACGAATATGCTCGTGTCAATTTCGCGAGCCATAAGGCTCAAGGCGTCGATGTCTCGGGAGTGCATGGAAGCGGAGTGTCCGAAACCGTGCTCGGCCTCCTTGGCCAACTGAATGGCGCGCTCCACTGATTCCACGCGGGCCACGGGAAGCACAGGCATCATCTGCTCGGTCCAGATGAGAGGATGATCCACCGGTACCTCGGCCACGGCCAGTCGGCAGCTGTCGTCGACACCCACGCCGATGCGCGCCAGAATTTCCCCGGCGTTTTTGCCGATAAGTTCCTTGCGCACCACTCCCGGTTTGCGAGGGCCATTGGTTTTCACGAAGATCTCGCGCTCAAGACGCCGCGTTTCCGCCGCATCAAGAATGTACGCGCCCGCTGCTTTCATGGAAGCCAACAGGGCTTCGGCGACTTCATCCACGACGAAGACTTCTTTCTCGTCCACGCAGATGATGTTGTTGTCCAAGCTCGCACCCGCCACGATGTGCCGACCCGCTTTTTCTAGATCGGCCGTGGCGTCCACCACCACGGGCGGATTACCGGGGCCCGCACAGATGGCGCGCTTGCCGCTGCTCATGGCCTCGCGCACGACTCCCGCGCCACCGGTGACCACAAGCAAACGCACTCCCGTATGACGCATGAGCGCCTGGGCGCTTTCGATGCTGGGCTCGCTTACTGCGGTGGCCAAATTGGGCGGCCCACCCGCCTCCAGCACGGCGCGATTGAGCAGGCGAATGGTGCGCATAGACACCTGTTTCGCGCTGGGATGCACATTGAAAACCACGGCATTGCCGGCAGCCAGCATGCCGATGGCGTTGCATATAATGGTGGAGGTGGGATTGGTCACCGGCGTAATGGCACCAATCACGCCATAGGGGGCAGGTTCGAACAAGGTGAGTCCGGCATCGCCTGTGGCCGCCGCCGGCGCAAGGTCTTCCACTCCCGGGGTCTTCAAGGTGACAAGCCGGTTCTTGAGGATCTTGTCTTCAAGGCGGCCCAGACCCGTTTCCTCCCAAGCTTCTCGGGCTAGGGATTCCGCTTCGGCCAGAAAGACCTCTCGCAATTTCGCGATGATCTTCTCGCGCAAGGCCAAGCTTCCATCACCCAGCCGAGAAAAGGCGATTCGCGCTGCCTCCACGGCATCGTCGAGGTCGGCGAAGATGCCTTCGCCGCTGAACGATGTCCAATCCCCACTCACTGGTGGAGACTGGCCTCTGGAGACTGGAGACTCTCGTCCCATCCTCTCGGCCAGACGCAAGGCGATCCTATCCACCTGCTGATCGCTTAGTGGAGCCATGGTTTACTCCGCGCCCTTTTTGTAGCGCTCTTCGCCCTCGATTTCCCAGCTATCCACGATAGCCATGACCACTGCATCACAGGGACGCGCATCGGTCACGCGTGTCTGCCTAGCCGATGAGCCCGTGGCGTAGAGGACCAATTCCCCCACGCCGGCGCCCACGGCATCGGCCGCCACCACGCTTGCACCGGTGGTCGTCCCATCGGTATCGAGGACTCCGAGCACGAGGAGTTTGAGCCCTTCAAGACTCTCCTCCTTGCGCGTGGCAACTACGGTTCCCAGAACCTTTGCGAGATTCATTATTTCTTCGCAGGTTCGGCCTGGCGACCCAGCGGCACAACCGAGTCCACGTTCGTATGCGGACGCGCGATGATGTGCACGGCCACCAATTCGCCCACGCGAGAGGCAGCTGTCTGCCCCGCATCGCAGGCGGCTTTCACCGCAGCTACGTCACCGCGAATGACAGCCGTTGTGTAACCGCCGCCGGTTTTTTCGTAACTCACCAGTTCCACGCGTGCGGCTTTCACCATCGCGTCGGCCGCCTCCACCATTGCGGGAAAGCTTCTGGTCTCGATCATGCCCAAGGCATCAGCCATGATTCCTCCTTAAAGGGACTTCTACTTTTTCGTGATCACCCGTCCGCCCAGCGCTTCGATGGCCTTCACGGCCGCCGGCTGGGCCACGGCGATGTCGCGTTCTTCTCCACCCAGATACACTCGTCCAAAACTGCCGAAAGTACGTACTTCCAAAATGTTGATGTCCGCAGCCTTCTCAGCCTCATTGGCCGCCAAAGCCGCATAGGCCGCCGGCTCGCATTCAAGAACGAAGAGAGTCTGCCCTGCGAGTATCAGATTACCGTGTCGCATGCGATTGATGAGCATGGTCTGGTGGTCATCCAGATGCCGCACCACGGTGTTGGATAGAACCCGTGGCGCCATGCGCGACTCTTCCGTAATCTCAAGCCCTTCTAAAATGGCCCGGCCCGCAGCACGGATGTCGGCCTGACTGTCCGAGTGGATCTCGAGCATGCCGTAAAGCCGTTCAACGATCTGCATGCCCGGCGTCACACGTGTTGACTTGAGTGCCAGGTCCGTGACCCGGTTGATCTCGATGCCCGGGCTGATCTCAACGAATAGGCTGGCCTGTCCCACACGGGGCAGGAATCCCTGAGCCACCGTCGCCAGAAAGCTGGCGAATTGCGGCTGGAGACTGTCCAGAAAAACGTAGGCTCTCAGGTCGACCATATTCCTCCTAGCTGACCGTCAGTTCGGCGGCTTCTTCCACGATGGCCACGCTTGCGCTGGCGCCAATGCGTGTGGCGCCAGCCTCGAGCATGCGTTTGGCATCGCTATAGCTGCGTATGCCACCTGAAGCCTTCACTTCCATGCCGGCCGAGCGCACTTCTTCGGCCATTAGGGCCACGTCTTCAGCGGTAGCGCCGCCTGGACCAAATCCGGTGGACGTTTTCACGAAGTGGGCGCGAGCTTTACGCGCCAGGCGACAGGCGATGCGTTTTTCTTCATCGTTCAGCATGGCGGTTTCCAGGATAACCTTACAAACGGCGCTGCCGTCGCGACTGGCCTCGGTGACCGCGCGGATATCCTTGAGCACCAGGTCATGGTCGCCACTCTTGAGGGCGCCCACGTTGATCACCATGTCCACTTCCTTGGCTCCGTCGCGAATGGCGCGGCGGGCCTCCAGGCCCTTGAGCTCGGGAGTGTTTGCGCCCAGGGGGAAACCCACCACCGAGCATGCCAGCACGCGGGAGCCGGCAAGCTCCTTGGCCACAGTGGCGATCCATGTGGGGTTCACGCAGACCGAACGAAAGCCATGCTCTCTGGCTTCGGCACAGAGCGCGACCACTTGCTCGCGAGTCGCGTCGGCCTTGAGAATGGTGTGGTCGATGGTATGGGCGATGTCCTCGGGAATGCTGCCTGCGGTCCCGGGACCGGTGCTCAAGGCGCCTGCCCCCATTTCTATGAGCCGGCGTGCCGTTTCCGGCTGATCGGCCACTCCGGGCGCTTTGGGCAAAGCCATGCGATCGCCCAAGAGACTGTGAAGTCGGTCGACAATGCGCTCCAGATCGGCCTCGCAGATCTCAAGGGGGCCAGCCTCCGCCGGGCTCTCACCCGTCCCGACGGAGGAGGCCGAAGCGCTTGCCACGCTTTCGATCATATTCGCGCGTCTCAGGTGACGCTCTTCCGTGCAATCGGTGGCCAGGAATACATCCACAATCTGCCTGGCAAGGGCGGGACCGATCAGTCCGGCTCCCAGGCTGAGAACGTTGGCGTCATTGTGCTCGCGGCTGTTTCTGGCGCTGGATAAGTCGTAGGCCAGAGCCGCGCGCACTCCGGGCACCTTGTTGGCGGCCATGGAGGAACCGATACCGGCACCGTCCATAATGATACCCCGCTCACCCTGCCCCCCCGCCACGGCCTCGGCCACGGCACGGGCAAATACGGGATAGTCCACTGCTTCAGATGATGAAGTACCCAGATCGATCACATTGTGGCCCTGGGATCGCAGGTGCTTTGCCAACACCTGCTTCAGCTCGAAGCCCGAATGATCTGATCCGATAACGACTTGCACGAATCTCACCCTCTCGACTTCAAGACCAAACCTGGGAGTCGTCTTCGCGCTCCCCGGCCAGAACGGGACGAATGACACCATCCGCGCTCTTCAGTATGGACTGCAACTTCCGAACATGAAGCCTTAACCGCTCAAGTCCAAGCTCCGTCAGGTGGAATTGGGTGAATGAACGCCGGCCCTTCATGCTTTTCTGGATCTCAACATAGCCCGCAGCCTCGAGTTTGCGAGTCTGGACGTGCAAGTTGCCATCGGCCAGCCCCGTTCTCCTCTTCAGGTCCGTAAAGCTAAGAGATTCACCAGGTGCAAGGGCCGCCAGAATGGACAGACGGGCCGGCGAGGTAATGTTTTCGTCGAAATCCCAATTCCCCATACTATCCCTTTCGATAGTTTTGCTTCACCATCGAAAGCTATCGCTCTTGCAAGAATAGTGTCAAGGGATTTTCACCGACTTAGCCCCGAGCACTTCATAAAATGAAGATAGTGCCGAGACCCTACCTTCCAATATTTGCTAGAATCACGGCAAGCCCTGGGCTCCAATCAATCGTAGCTGTGCTAGATAGAGGACTTCGATTCTTCAGGAGCCTGCAATGTCTCGATCTATGAAATCACATCGATTCGTGATTCTATTCTTCAACGCAAGCCTTTTTTCAGAGTTTTAACTCGCGAGCATTATTGCGTCATCAGCCCAGCAGTTAGCACCGGATGCCCCCGATCCCAGGGCATGGGACACGCCTACACCGCCCTGGCAGAGGGATCCAGCGCCCCTTACTGGAATCCAACGGCTCTCGGCCTTCAGGCCCCCTTTGACAGATCTGCGAGGGTTGTGGAAGGCTCGACAAGTGGATACGGTTTTGGATTTGACTTGCTACTAGGTCATCGAGTTTTTCACAGGGTCAGCGCCCGTTACGACTATGCCAAAGTGCCCCAAGGATCAGGTTTCTCAAGAGTCGAGAAGAAGTCTTGGTCGCTCCGACTCGATGCTACACGGCCTTGGCTCTAGATCAGAGAAGGCCATCCACGAAGAGGCAAACCGGGACCATTCCTATTCGATGGCTAAGTGAGGATAGCCGGATTGGCGACTCTGAAAGGACAGAATGTTTGGCTTCTGAATCACTCCATCATCGATTTCTATGGCCCGTCGAATGGTTTCATTTTGCTGCCAGCCAGCTCGGCCACCCACAACTGTCGGTAAGTGGACTATGAGGGCGGCAGAAACAGATCGCGACGCACTTTCCCAGAGATAGCTAGGTGTATGATCCACAGCATAGTAGTCGATTGATCCAATTTTTATCACTGGTTCCTTGAATGTCGTGGGTCTGGCGAAGTGGAAGCCCATCCCCTCGTCGCAACTGACATCAATGATCAGGCAGTCCGGCATTAGGGATGAGTGTTCCTCTTCGGTCACGAAATGCACCGGATGATCAGGTTCCTGAAAAATGCCATTAATAATAATGTCTGATTCGCGAATCAGTTGAGCCAAGGGCCGCTCAGTGCCATCGTGCTCTACCACCATCATGCGCGCTTCGCCTTCCCTGCCTTCGCGGATTCGGACATAGTGACAATCCAGCACCTCTTCACGAACCTCGTGATCGGCACGTTGAATGCAGATTGTGATATCTCTAAAGCCACGCGCCTTAAGGGCGTAAATGGCACCACGGCTGACCGCGCCAAAACTGAAAATGATCGCTTTGCGTTGCTTGCCATAATGTCCGTCGATTCCTCTTAGCTGCAAGGCATGCAATACCGCGCAGTAACCCGCCATTTCATTGTTCTTGTAAAAAGTGTGCCGTCCAATCTGTCCCGTGGGCCCCCAAACGAACATTTCCTCAAAGGCAATAAGCGTCTGTTTGCGATCGATCGCGGTTTGTGTGATCTCCCTTTGCTGTACACAATGAGGCCAACCCCAAAGGATTCCTCCTTCGCGGAGTTCTTTTAAATCAGACAACACCGGCTTTGGGATTATGACATTCCCGATGTCGGTCAATAATTCTTGGCGTGATGCAACCCCTCCCGTCTGGTCGGCAATCTCCGAGTCTGCAATGCCAAAGCGTGATCCGTAGCCCTCTTCAAAGATCAGTTGTTTACGCACGAGTTCGGGAATGCGCGGCAAATGTTCCGGATGAATTGGAACACGTCGCTCATTCTCTTTTTTTGATGTCCCAATAACGCCAAATGTAATTTCACTCATATCGCTTCCTTCAAAGAATGATTCGTTGGATGAAAAAGAGGCTTCATACTTTAGATCAATCGAGGGGAGTCTACATGATTGGAGGAGAGTATTCTTGGAATTGGGGAAAATGCCGGGCAGATATCGTGGACTACGATCTAATTCCAACCTGTAATCGGAAACCCGTGCGGCTCTAATTTTGCAGACACCTGCACCTTAAACTCAAACCCCCGCGCGGAATCACACGCAGGGGCTGAGTGGGTACAGCTTTTGGGTACTGCGAGGAAGCCTCGATAGACGTCTCTATATTGTGAGGCCATCGCTAGGCTCGCTCAGCCTCGATAAACTGTCAATGATTATTCACGCTATAGGCGGCGGCGACCTGGCCGGCGAGCGCGTCCTGGAGATTTCGATGTACCACGACCCAGGGACGCCCAGGGCGGCGGCGGATAGGGAAAGTCTTCGAGCAGACGAATTTCCACTTCCTCGCCAAGCACTTTTTCGATGGCCTTCACCACCATCAAATCTTCGTGAGTAACCAGGGTGAAAGCGTCGCCGGTTTTGGCGGCACGGCCGGTGCGCCCGATGCGGTGCGTGTAATCATCCACCGTGGGCGGCATGTCGTAGTTGATCACGTGGCTGACCATGCTGATGTCCAGACCTCGCGCTGCGATGTCCGTGGCCACGAGAATCTGCACTTTGCCTGCGCGAAAACCTTCGAGGGCTTCCTTGCGCTTGGGCTGAGGCATATCCCCCTGCAAGATGTTCACGCTCAGGCCCGACTTCTTCATCTCCCGTCCGAGTAATTCCGCCCCAGCCTTTGTTCGGGTAAAGACCAGCACCGACTCGGTACTCGTGCGCTTAAGCAGTTCTAGAAGCAACTCGGTTTTGTACATGGGATTCACGGGGTAGAGCGCGTGAGCCACCGAGTCCACCGGCTTAGAATGCGCGATCTCCACGTTCACGGGCTCAAAAAGAATTTCCTCTGCCAATCGCCGAATGGTTGAAGGCATGGTGGCCGAAAATAGCAGAGTCTGTCGCTCCACCGGCAGGCGCCCCAGGATCTTCCGAATGTCCGGCAGAAAACCCATGTCGAACATGCGGTCGGCTTCGTCCAGCACCAAGATTTCCAAGGTCGAAGGATCGATGGTTCCACGATCCATGTGATCGGGAAGACGCCCCGGCGTTGCCACGATAATGTCGACGCCCGCCTCAAGCGCTCTGATCTGAGGCTTGTACTTGGTGCCACCATAAACCGTGATGGCCTTAACCTTGGTCTTTCGCCCGAGATCTTCAATGGCTTGGAAAATCTGCTCAGCCAACTCCCGCGTGGGCGCGATGATCAAGCCGCGCAGGCCCTTGCCCTTCTCCACCGTGAAGTGATGCAACATGGGAAGCACGAAGGCGGCGGTCTTTCCGGTACCCGTTGCGGCAAGGCCTAGTACGTCGTTGCCATCCATGATGGGCCCGATGGATTTTTCTTGAATGGGCGTAGGAGTACTGAAGCCCAAGGCGTTGACGCCCGCGAGAACCTTGCTGTTAAGTCCAAAATCCTTGAAGTTCAAACTGTTTCTTTCCGTTAGAGAAGCCCCAGAAGCAAACTCACCGTCACTCCACTGAGGAGTGCGACCAGCACACTTGAGAGGGTTCCGATAAGGTAGTAATCGGCGAAGCCCTTTTCATCGAGTTCCTTGAATCGAGCGATGGATTTCGCCGCTATCACAAAGCCTAAAGCCCCCCAGTGGCCCATGAGAACCATCAGAAATAGAATAAACCGCTCGAGGATGCCGATCATCAAACCCATTGCGTACGCACTGCTTCGGGCCTCTCGAAGTGAGGCACCGATATCGGGGAATCGACCTAAGATCAAACGCACAACGGCGGTACCACCCTTGCCGTTGAAGGCAAATCCCCCCAGGATGACCATCGCCCGGGTGAAGGAGTCTAGGTTTTCCGCCGACAAGAGCTCTGTGTGCAAGATTTCAGCACTCGAGACTATCCAAGCCAAGGTAATCAAAGTGCTAAGATGGAGGCCTTGGTCCAAAGAAAACCCCAGAAGGCTTTTGCCCTCGTTGCCATAGATGCGCGGCTTGAGCCAATCGATCCCAATGTGCACCAGGGCCAATGCAAACATGCTTATTAGGATCAGCCCGCTCCAGAATGGGAATATAACTAAGCTGTGAACCACGAAAGTCCATAGCCCATGCTGAAGCAGCGACTTGATGCTTCGCCCTTTGTTCCTGGCGATTGTGGAGCTTTGGAAGAAGAAGTCCGAAAGGATGTGCCCGGCCAGCAGAAGAAGGAAGAAGCGCAAGGTCATGCCATCGATAGCAATGGTAAGATTCATGATCCGACCTTCCCACTCGTCAAAGATTCCTCTACTTCCGCAAAATCATTCATCAGATACCAGAGTGACATGTTTGCCTCTGCCACCTGTTTGTACAGAGCCGATTTCAGTGTTTCGCTCACGACTGAATTCGACACTCCACGGAGCTGCGCGACATCTTTTTGTCGCATTTCTTCACTGCTCATGAACCTAACAGTCTCTTCCTGAGCCGGCTTCCATCGACGGCGGATGCCATCCATCAATCCGAATACGCCGTTGAGCGCCAAGTCCCTTTCCTCGCCAAATCCCTTCACCACGATTCTGCGATCCGCACCTTTAGCTTGGAGTACCGCCTCACGCGCCGCGTGGAAACATGGGCCATCCATACCAATGGCCTCAGCCTTCAGTTCGGTAGACAGCCCTCCCCATCCCAGGCCATATCGGATAGGTAGACCTTCCATTTGCCGATGGATGGAATCAATGAGGAATAGGGAATAGCCGGGAATCTTGATAAGACCTTGGAATTCGTCGCCGAGAGTAAGAATGAATTGGGCTGCCAGGAACTTAGCGAATTCTCGGTTCACAGTCTTAAGGGCCGCTTCTAGGCGTGACTGGGTGGCGGCTCGGTCACGATCCTCACGTGAGCGCTCCAGATCCCCAATAATGGCGAGGTAGTGTTGTTCGCCTTTTTGACCGAACTCATTCATAGTTCGGCAAAATAGCCTAAACAGTCTGAGCTGTCAAGGGCTTAGGCTAAATTGCCGAATCGAGGACATATTTCGGCTATTTACCCTACATTCCTCAGGGGATCGATCGCGCGCAGCGAAAGCCCAGGGACCAGTCGTCGCCTTCCGGCACTCGGCCCGATCGAGTATTGCACCTGACGTAGACGGGATTGGGTGAATTCCAGGAGCCTCCGCGCACACACTTTTGGGGGTGATCGAAGTAGCCCTCGTCCCGGACTGGATCCGCAATCTCCTTGGCACCCGGATAGGGCCGGAGATCGTCGGCGCACCC
>JACKQG010006226.1_pt1 | contig 12733 bp, 12 predicted proteins | sample 8237621 | NCBI WGS metagenome assembly JACKQG01 (sample SAMN15677084, study PRJNA649215) | marine metagenome | biome: marine; feature: Black Sea; material: saline water; isolation source: suspended particulate matter (SPM) from the Black Sea western gyre | collected 2013-06-09/2013-06-10 | depth...
GCCGCAATCAGGGCCCGGGCCGAAGTATAGCCGTGCATATTGGTGGTGTTTGGCTGCCGGTTGAACAATTGTTGAAATCTTTGGATAAATTCTTTCGAAACCGTTTCCGTACCCGGCAGGGTAAATTCCGGGTCCCAGGCGCAGGTGCTGTATAAATAATCGGCATCTGCGCCCATGGCTGCTATAAAACTTTCATAGGCTATACCAAAAGGGCCGATATAGGCTTTGGGAGCTAGCATGTTTTCCTTGAGTTGGCGAACAAAAAGGATATGATCCGGCGAGAAACCGGCTGAGACAATCACATCAATGTCCATATTGGCCAGCTTGGCGATCAGCGGGGTAAAGTCCGGTGTACCCGGACGGAACTTTTCAGCAAGATGAACACTGAGGCCATGAGTCTTGAGACATTGCTCCAGATCCTGAGCCAGCTCCGTGGATCCGGGCGTGGCGGCAGAGAGTACGGCCAGGCGCCGGGGGCGGAGCTTTTCAGCCAGAAATTCACAGAGAGGTTCGACAAAACCCTGTAGCCGGGCAACTCTGAAAAAGTAGGGATTGCCGTGCTGAACCAGTTCTTTTTGAAGGCTGGCGCTGGCCACATAGGGAATACGGTATTTTTTAGCTACTTCGCTGATAGGACCGACCAGGGAATCGACGTAACCTCCGGTGAGTGCCAGCACCTTTTCCCAGCCGCACAACTCCTCAGCCCTGGCGATGGCCACATCCGGCTGGCTCTGGTCGTCGCGCGAAACCAGTTCCAGCATGCGACCACCGATGCCGCCGGCGGCATTCGCCTCGGCTACGGCTACCTTCACTCCCTGGTGAATCTCCAGGCCCTGCTGGGCAAACCGGCCGGAAAGGGGGTTGATCTCCCCGATTTTGATGGTTTCGGCGAATCCGGTTTGGTTCCACAGTAGCAGCAGAAGCAAACCAATAAAAGGGAACCAGCGCTTGATATTCATGCGGCAAGCGTAAGCTTGGACCCTACGCTGCTGAGAATAAAGGATGATGTAAATTCTTGCGCGAATCGATGGATGGCCTTCCAGCCGGTGCAATGCATCGGCATGACGATTTCCGGGTTAATTTTTTTCAATTCCTGAATGGTCTCGTCATGAATTTTTTCAAAAAACGGTCCGGTGAGATGAAATCCTCCTAAAACGGCATGGACCTTCTGTTCCCCGGTTGTTTTGCGGGCAAATTCAACGGTATTGACAATGCCGGCATGGGCGCAGCCGCTGATGACCACCAGCCCCTTTCCGCTAAGATTCATGACAATGGACTGGTCGTCGGCGATGGGATCCGGCACTGTTTCCCCGTTTTTTTCCATAAGGGCATTGGGGAACCCTTTTTCAAAGCCCGTGGTTCGCTCAACCTCGCCGGTAGCCATGACCAGATTGTTCGCAATCAGGATCGGCGTTTTGCTTTCGATAATTTTAGCGTTGGTCCGTTCGAGATCGTCTCTAATCAGGGTTTGAGGCCACTGGCGCAACGAACCGTCCGGCCCTCGGGTAAAACGGGGGTGATGAAAGGCACCCGGGTGAACCACCAGCGGAATCGGCCCGGGAAGCTGGTCGAGGATGGCGTAAAGAGATCCGGTGTGGTCCATATGACCGTGGCTCAGAACGATGGCTTCTATCGCTTCCAGGTCTATTCCTAATTGCTCAATGTTGTGGAGCACGCCGACCTTGGTGTAACCCGTATCGAAAAGGATGGTGTGTTTGGTTTCACCCTGATAAACAGTAACGAGCAGAGACAGCCCATGTTCGGCCAGCAGAGTGTCCGCCAGAATCTTCCCGGCTTTTATAATTGGCGGACGGGTAACAATATCCGAAGGCGGCAGCAGAAGATCAACGTAGTTATCAATAAGTGTAGTGATTTCAACATGGTCAACCGTTTTTAATGAAACAGGTAAATTATTCATGGTTTTTCCTCCTTTGCCCTTTCGATTATTTTAAACGGAGCAGTCCCGCCAAAGGCGGCAAACTATATGATCGCAATACGATTGCCTTTGTATTTCAAATCAGCATTCTTGTAAAGAGATTTGTTAAGTCTTGGGGAAGACTTTTTTGCTGGAGGGATCTTCAAATAGGTAAAATGGTTACATCAAAAAGCCCCCGGTGTTCCCGGGGGCCGGGTTCACGCTAAAATGGTTTGAAAGGCTCGACTTTTTTGCCGCACCGAGCGCAGATAATTTCTTTTTTCTCGACGTCTTCATTGGTTACCGGGTCGGTGATACCCCTTTGTGCCGTGACCGTTTCCTCCATGTTCAGACATTGCCTGCAAACAATATCATCTCCAATTATAGTTGCTGCAAATACAGTCGTTGGGGAAGCTGGAATATCTGACATTTTCTATCTCCTTTTGTCTATTTGTTTAGTATTCGTAAGTTTTCAATTATAATAAAGAATCAAAAAATTATTTTGCCAATTACTTTAGATTCCCCCCACCGTGAGCGGGTGGGGGGATGTACGCAAACATCTGCCGTCTAAGTGCCCTCACTTCGGCGGACGCAGATGACGGCGCAACAGCTTGCCGGTAGGCGTACGCGGCAGGGAATCTCTATATTCTATTTCCCTGGGCAGCTTGTAAATGGCGATGTGATCCTTCAAGAACTCCTTGAGTTCTTCAAAGAACGCGTCGCTGCCCTGGTGGCCGGCTTTCAGGACGATAAAGGCCTTGGTGATCTGGCCCTTGTCGGGATCGGGAATGCCGATTACGCCGGCTTCCGCCACGGCCGGGTGCTTTTCGATGGCTTCTTCGACCTCAGCCGGGCCAATGCGGTATCCGGAGCTCTTGATCATGTCATCCTCGCGGGATACGAAGAAGATGTTGCCGTCTTCTTTCATATAGACCGCATCCCCCATCTGGTTCCAGCCCTTGACTACGCCCTTGCGTTGCGATTTGATCAGGCGTTCATCGTCCACGTAAGGCTTCCAGTACAGGCTTCCCGAAGGGCCTTTCAGAATCATGCTGCCGACGTCACCCGGCTTGCAGTCTTTCCACTCGGGATCGACTACCCGCACCTGAACGCCGGGCAGGGCCCGGCCGATGGAATTGGGCATCGGTTCGGAGTTCATGGTGTTGGATGTGACCAGATGCAGCATTTCCGTTCCGCCCAGACCCTCCCAGATGGGTTTGCCGGTCAGCTTCATCCAACCATCCAGGGTCTCGGCGCCCAGCGCATCGCCGCCGGAGGTGTAAAGACGGATGGAACTTGTGTCGTAGGCCTTGAATTTGGGGAACTTCATCAATGCCCGGTAACCGGTGGGCAGACCGGTGAGAATCGTAATTTTGTGCTTTTGAATCAGTTCCATCATATCCGGCGGGGTGAATTTGGGAATCAGTGATATGGCAGCACCGCCTTCAAAGGGCATCAGGGTGAAGGTTCCGAAACCGGCCGCAAAAGAGACCGGGGCAGCTCCGCCCAGGGTGTCACCGGGCTTCATTCTATAAACGTACTTGTTGACCATTTTGGACATGATGACGATCGGCCGGACAAAGTGCACACAACCCTTGGGCATGCCGGTGGTGCCGGAGGTGTAAAGCATGATGCCGATGTCGCTTCCCTTGAGCATGGTGGCTTCCAGCTTGTCGGAACCGGCCGCGAGCATATCTTCATAGACCATGTTGCCGGCCGCTTTGACCTCGTCGGCCTTGCCGCCGATGACGATAATCTTGGTACCATATTTTAACTGGGGTTTGGCCTGCTCCACCGGGGGCATGAGCGGGGCATTGACAATAAAAAATTTCATCTCGGCGTTGTTGGCCACAAAGGCGACTTCTTCGCCGGACCACAGCGGAGATGTAGGCACTGGAATAGCACCGATTTTCTCAATGGCAAAAATAGCGACCATGGCCTGGATCGAATTCACCAGCCGGATGCCGACCCGGTCCTGGGCTTCAACGCCGGCGGCTTTGAGGCTGTTGCCGAACTTGTTTGCCATTTCCTGGAGCTTGGCGTAAGTAACGGTCTGATCCATAAATTTAACGGCGGCATTGTTGCCCCGGCCTTCGCGCACGTGACGGTCGAGCAAAAAGTCGGCCAGATTCAACTGATCCGGAATATCCGCAAACTCCGCCGGTACTGTGTATTCGGGCCACAAATCTTTTGGTGGCAACATCTTTTCCGGTATTTTACCCATAGTATAAACCTCCCTAAATGTTTTATCCAAATTATACGTTTAACACGTGCCTTGCACTCAACATCCGTGTTACTACCATCCCAAAGTCCGGTGTACATACGCCGATTGAATCCTTGATGCTGAGCTCTGCCTGCCTTTTACACCCGCAACGGCTCGGGCTGGCGCCCCGAGTGCGGCGCGCTTAAAGCTCACCTCCTTTCCAACAAAATTAATAGGGTATTCTCAGACAAATTATAAAATTGCTGCGCAATTTTATTCAATCAAGTTGCTGACCAACTGCCTATAAAATATCCCAAAACAAATTGCAAGGATAAAAAACACCAAAAAATACCGCTTGCATCTTGACGATTTTTATGAGAAATGAAGTAATGCATGTTGATTAAGGCCGGAGCATCGGCCGGCAAAACTTGCTCTCAAGCTAAACATACTTTATAAAGTAGCCTTTTATTTCTACACCACTATATATGGTGTTCTATCGTTCGCACATAAGGTGGTCTGTACGATACTTCGCGATATTTTCATAAATTTTTGCGTCAGCGCTCTTTCAGGCTAACGGTTTTTTAAAGCCTTGTTGGTTGGGCATTACCCGGCAATTCCCTTCTTTGTCGAATTGTTTTTCTTGGCAAGAGAATTTTTTAAAACTTTTCATTATTTTTTCTCTTGACAAAAGGTTGAAACAATCTATACTAAACAAAATTCATTTTTTCACTTGACAAAATTTTTAAATAACAATTATTATCGCTGAACAGAATTCATTGTCCAATTTTTTAAGAAAAAGTTTCTATAGATTTTATATAGAGATAAAGGATCGGCTGCCAGCGTTATTACGCTCTGCTTAGGGGCGTGAGCACATTTCTTCCGGTTTTACTGCCTTACTGCTGGATGAGCCGAATTTCAGTTAGAGAGGGGGTGGTACACAGGTAAGTCAGGAGGTATTTTTACCGTTACCTCTAACGTTGAGAAGGACTATGGTTCGACTCTTTAGTTGAATACCAAATTACTTTTTGGAGGTAAAACATGGCAGAAAAAAAAGATGTTGTAATAAACAGCCGGGCCGACACACTCGACATGATGCATCCCGACATCAGACCCTGGCCGGTTACGCCGCCGCCTTCGCCGGAAACAGTGGCAAAGGTCTATGCCAGGCGTAAGGCGGAAGACTTTGGCAAGTGGTGTGAGGACAATCTCAGGTACGAGTATAGTTTCGGTAAACCCGAGGCCCTCCAGGGGATGAAATTTGTCTGTGTCGGAATCTGGAGGATGGGCAACAAGTTCTGCGCTGGCTTGCTCTGCGAGGCCGGGGCCGAAGTCATAAACGTGGAGCCCCCCGGAGGAGATCCCTTAAGGAAACTTACCCCCTTCGGCCGGGAAGAGTACATGCTTACGAGCAAGGTTACCGGCGAAAAATGCGGTCTTGACTTTATCCACGAGATGCGGGGACAAAAGTCCATCACCCTGAATCTTGAGACCGAAGAGGGCCGGGAAATTTACAAAACCCTGTGCAGCCAGGCCGACGGCGTGATCGATGAGATGCCGCCCGGCTACATGGACAGCATCGGACTGGGATACCGGCAGCTCTCCGAGATATTCCCGAGGCTGGTTTACCTGAACATTGCTGTGCGCGGCACCTGGGGTCCCTATAAAGACAAGCTGTCCAAGTTCGGCCAGTGGACCCTGGAGCCCTTTGGCGGCTGCTCCAATTCTTTTGTACACAACACCGGCTTCCCCCAGGACCAGCTTCCCCGGGGCAAGGGCGGCGATCCCACCCGTTCGGGTGTCTGGTTTGCCGACTTTGTGGCCGGCGAACAAGGGGCCAACACCCTGCTGGCGGCCCTGTACTGGAGAGATGAGTTTACCGGCGAGGGCCAGTTCTGCGAGGTGACCGGCGCCGAAACCCAGAACGACATCCTGGACTTTGACATCGCCTGGTACGGCTTCAACGCCAGCATCAAGGCCCGCACCGGCGGCTGGGACCCCAACCTGAATCAGTACGAGTGGAACCCCTGCCGCGACGGCTACATGATGATCGGCGGCCAGACCGACCGGCTCTGGTACCGCATCGGCATGTGCATCGAGCGGGACTTCCCGCAGTTCGGCCGGCTGGTTCACGAAGATCCCATTCTCAAAGAGATGGGCGGCCGCAACGCCCTGAACATGCTGGTCAAAACCTACACCCTGACCACCCGCTGGCTCAGAGACATCAACCGCTATGAGGCCGAGCAAAAGCTGCTGGAATACGAGATCGCGGCCGGACCGGTTCTGTTCATCGACGAGGTCTCCGAGTTTCCGCACTTTGTCTATCGTCCCTGGGTTTGTACCATTGACACGGATCATTACGGCACCATCCTCTTCTCAGTACCACCGAACAACTATCAGATGAGGACGCCGCACCGGGTCAAAGTGCTGGGCAGACCGACCGGGTATGACACCTACGAGGTTATGATGGCGTGGTGTGGTATCGGCCAAACAAAAGTCAACGAACTCAAGGAAAAGGGGGTGATCTAATGGCAAAAGACCCACGTGTAACAAGAATTGAGGATCTGCCAGGCCCCAAGAGCAAGGGTGAGCTTGAAGAGATGAAGATGCCTTACGAGGAGTACTGCCGGGCGAAGTTCGATCCGGGCAAGGAGTTCTCCAAGCCCGTGTCGCTGAAGGGCATCCGGTGGATGAGCACCACCATGTATATCTTCACGCCCCATTCTGTTTCCAACCTGGCAGAGTTGGGGGCCGAGGTCATCAAGGTAGAGATGCCCAGGATGGGAGATCCCATGCGGCACTGTGCGCCGTTCAACGAGACCTATCTCTATCCTTTGCATGATACCCGGCCAATGACCGGTACCGGTTTCGGCTATCTGAATGCGAACCCCAACGAGTACCACATCTCCATGGACTACCATCTGCCCGACATGAAGGAAGCCTTCTACTCCCTGGTCAAGATGTCCGACGGGCTGACCGAGTGCTACCGGCCCGGGACTTTTGACCGCTGGAAACAGTCCTATCGCTTCCTCCTTGAGATGAACCCCAGGTTCATCTATGTCTGGGGCGGCGGTTTCGGTTACGGACCCAAGGTATTCGGCGGCTCTTACGACATTCTGGGGCAGGCCCATGCCGGGCTGGCATCTGTCACCGGCATGCACGAGTACATGGGCGGCCATGCGGCCAAGCACTCCAACTGGTGCATTGACTGGTATTCCGGCACCCAGATCACCTTCGGGATCCTAGCGGCCATCCACTGGCGCCGCAAGACCGGCCTGGGGACCATGATCGAGTTCTCCCAGGTGCAGGCCGCGACCCGCTGCCTGGGTTATGCCGCGCCGCTGTACGGCAGGTTCGGCATTGTCCGCCAGCGCTGGGGCAACTGGGATACCCAGCTCTGCGCCCACGGCATCATTCTGTGCGGCAAGTCTGACTATCCCGATGCCGAGAACCCGCAGGACCGGCTGGAGGCCAGGTACGCCATGATCTCCGCGTTCCAGGAGGCGGACTGGAAGGAACTGTGTGCCATCACCGGCCAGAAAAAGCTGTATGACAAATACAAGACCCACAAGGAAAGGGTCGAGGCCGAGGCTCAGATCGAGATCTACGCGGCCCTGGAAAAATGGGCCGAAGACAAGTCCAGGTCCCAGGTCGTTAAGATCTGCCAGGATGCCGGCCTGCTGGCCGAACCGGTGGTGAACGACAGGGAATACTACGAAAACGAGCACTGGCGGATGCGCGGCACGGTGCGGTGGCAGGATGATCCGATTTTTGGTGATATCCTGGCGCACGGCACTTACAGCGCCGGGCTGATGTCCAAGACTCCCAGGAGGCTTAAATGGATCTGGCGGCCGGTGGGTGCTGACAACGTCAAGATTTACCACGAGATGCTCGGCTATCCAACCAAAAAGATCGAAGAATGGTATAAAAAGGCCTGGATATAAAAGGAGGGATGAACTGTGTGTGATATAATCTGGTGCAAAAAAGATTTCAAGGGAAAGCCATGTAACACAGTGAACTACCTGGATCCTTACTGCTTCTGGAACTGGGAAGGCAAAATCAACTGTGCTGAATGTGGTGTGGTTTACTACATTCACATGATCCAGGGCCACATGTACAAGGGTCCGGAAGAGCGCCCCGGCGAAAAGCCCGACACCAGCCCGCTTTATGCCGATAAGCCCCTGGAGGGTTACCGGTTTTACGGTGCGGGTGTCAAGGGCCGGACCCGGCCTTTCGAATGCCTGCCCAGGCATATCTACCTGGGAGTGCCGGACATGGTGAAGTTCAGCATTCGAAACAGGCCGGTCAGAGGCTGGCGTCCCCAGCCGCCGGATGCGAGTAATGTAGCCTGTAGTTACGGCTTTAGTTGGGACGTCAAACGGCTCTCTCCGGAGGTATGGGAAGAGTACCAGCAGAAGAAGAAAAAAGGTCAAGTCAAGGACTGGTAAACAAGAAAGGAGTGTCATATGGAGGAGTTAACCCCTCAAGAATTTCTGGATAAGGTCCTGAAGCCGGCCAAACAGTCCGACCATGTATGCTGGGACTGCCTGCATTTGAAACCTGTGATCGAAAAATCCGTGTTTCCGCCTGCAGATATCATTGGCTGGTGCAAGAAAATCCACTTTCCCCACTACTGGTGCGTAGCTGACTTTAACGTGGTCAAGAAATGCTATGCCTTCCAATCAAAGAAGAAGAAGTAGCATGCAGGAAAACGTTAAAGAGGAACTCGACACCATCAAAGAGATGGTGCAAAGATGGAAAAAGAGTTATTTAGGATGGGCATCTCCGGACGGGGAAAACGAATACCTGCTGGAAGAGCTCTCGGAAGAGATCTCCAGGCACGTTTCCCCTTTAATACGCAGGTTGCATGACGGCAGCCACATCGACCAGTTCGAAGCCCACGAGTTCCTGGAATATTGCTACGGTCAGCTTGAGGACTTGCGCAATGAATTGAAGAAAGTGGAGCGTCAAGACCAATCAAATTAAATCCGATCCGGCCAGGCTTGTCGCTTAAAACAAGCTGCGATGAGCCTGGACCGGATTTAACCAAAAGGAGGTTGAGCATGCCTGAGAAATGCCGTATTGGTGTCTGCGGGTTCGACCCCATGCTTGTCAAGGGCTACGTGACGACCGGGTTTAGGGGCCTGTGGTGGCATATATCAGACGAGATTTACGAGGCTTACAAGGTTAAACCGAATGACAAGATTACCGGTAAGCTGCACAAAGTTTACAAAGGTGCAGGAAAGCTGGCCGATGTCAAGGTAACCTACGAGCCCAACGTAGACTTTGAGTGGCAGATGGCCAAAGAATCCGGCCTTGCAGTTTTGCTGCCGCCCAAGGCGATCGTCGACTATCAACTTACAGAATTTCACTTCATTGAGGTGACCATCAATACAATCGCAGGTAAAGAAGTCTGGCCCGGCGAAACTAAAACGAGCGTGAAGATGTGGCCAGAGGATAGGATGGAGCTGCCTTTTGTCGTGGATTTCATAGCTCCATAAACTGTTTAACACAAAACCCTCTTCCCCCTGGCCTATGGTGACAAAGATTGGGGGGGAGAGTCAAAATTTCAACATTTTGATCCCCCTTTTCGATTTTTCTGGAAAGGGGGATTTTTTTGTGAAAGGAAGTTCAGATGACCGAGGATTCTAAAAAAACGAAAGAACAAAAAGAGTTCGAGGAACTAAGGGAACAGTACCCCTCACTGGAAGAGCAGCCGCAACACCCGGGCTGGGTTTCGGTGGCTAAGGTTCTGAAAAAGACCGATCCGGTTTTTGAAAACATGCAATTTTTGCTGGGATATGATTTCTCCTGTAATATATACGTTTTAACGGGAGACTATTTGACTGTCGTCGATCCGGGCAACGATTACACCGGTCTCATGGAACTTTTCAAATCAGGTTATCAGCCGGAGGACATTAAAAAGATCGTCCTGACCCACGGCCATCGGGATCATGCCATGGGAGCGCTGGAACTTTTACGGGCCTATCCGGAAATCAGTGAAAGCGGCGGCTTTGAAATAATATTCCACGAATCGGGTCCGGAAGGGTTAAAAAAGGTGCTTAAAGAATCCCGGTGCCGTATCACCACGGTCAAGGGCGGCGAGCTGCTCGAGCTTGGCGGCTTTGAATGGGAAGTGATTTACACACCCGGCCATACGGTTGATGGTATATCCCTGTATCATGTCCCCAGCAAAACCGCTTTTACCGGCGACACTGTGCTGCCCTATGGCATATCCGATCCCGACAATCAGGCCGGCGGCCGGCTGGACCATTACCTGGTAAGCGTCAAGGAACTGCTCAAACGGGATATTGAAAACATATTGCCCGGCCATGGGGTCCCGGTAGTTTCGGCCGGCAAAAGGGTCATAGAGACGGCTTACGAGAGCATCCTGCGGGAAATCATGGGAGGCGAGGGAGATATTCCGTGGATGGAGGGAGCTTCGAAACTGGTTGAAAAAGGTCTGCTGGAAGAGGCGGTGTATTGTAGCGATAAAGAGCTGGCTCGCAATCCGCAAAACTTGACCGCGCTCCAGCTCAAGGCCTACTGCCTGACTGACATGGGCAGGTGCGCTGAGGCCGTGGCGCTTCTGGATATAATCCTGGCACAACAAGGCGACAACCCGCATGCCCTGCTGGGCAAGGGACATGCCCTGCTGGGGCTTCAGAAATATGCCGAGAGCTTGAAATACCTGGATGAGGTGATAAATATCAACCCTGATATCAAGGAGGCCCATATATACAAAGGCATGGCCCTGCATCTTTCGGGCAGATTTGACGAGGCTATGGATATAGAGGTTTTTCGAACGGAATTTGCCGAAAGATTCAAGGAACAGCTTGATAAAAAGCAGTAGCAAACCACTGCGGACACTGTCGGCCACAGCCTTGCGATATGTCGAGACCTTTGAAAACCGCTAAACCCAAGGGCATTGGTTCTCATACAAAAATTCCGATATACTTTGCAAACATCGCTTAAGGGGTAGTAACAACCCACCCCTTAAGCATTACAGGTTATCAATAATAACGATGGCATTCCCGCTTTGCAGCAATATCATTCAGTTGATTCCTCTTGAAGTTGCGTCATACGTCTGTTAATGGCATCCAACGTGTTCTGCATGGAATCTGCCTGAGCCTTTAACATGTTTATTTCGGCTACCGGGTCGGCAGGATATGCCGGCCCGTATGCCGGCGGATACCATCTGCACCAGCCGAAACCTCTGCCAAAACCACGTCTCATACCCATACCGGGCCCATATCCGCCTCTTAATCCGCGTCCAAAACCCATACCCCTGCCGAATGGTCTTGGATATCCTGCAGCGGCCAGATTACAAAAACCTTTGGCACCACCGGTCATGGCACCGGCCCCCATGGGACCTGTCCCGTCAAATCCTGGCATAACAAACACCTCCTTTAATGCTTGTTTTTCTTTTTCATTTTAAAATTTATCATCTTCTACCACGGCCCTGCCCGGCACCACGGCCTTTTCCGGCGCCTTTGCCCGATCCCCTTTTGCCCTGACCTTGCGGCCCAAGGGTATTTCCGGCAGGGTTGCAGGCGCCTTGGCCTTTTCCTGTCTTTGGACCTTGACCTTTAGGCCCGGTTCCATCACCTTTTGGCATAGTTATCACCTCCTTAGTTTTTTGTTTGCACCCGAATCATGCAAAATTCATGTGTCAATATTGTGTTGTAAATCAAAATCCCCGGCGCCCCCTTCTCCTGCGGTGTCGGCGTTCCCCCCGCATTTCAAAGGTTCCGCCCTCAATTCCGAGAGCCTTGCCGGTAACCAATGCTTCGGCAACGGTTGCGCGGGCTTGTCCTAAAATCCGGCCGTAGGTCTGGCGTGAAACCTCCATTATTTGGGCAGCCATTTCCTGGTCAAGGCGATCGAAATCGCTTAGCCTTAGCGCTTCAAGTCCTTCCACCGAAAGAACAACCTTGCCTGTTTGAAACACACCTTCCGGCACAAAAGCGGTAATCGTCGGATATCCTGATACAAATCTCGGCTTTTTCGGCCTCGGCATTTTACGAATTCCTTTTATATAATGATCAATTGACCATAATATAAATGCTGCTATGCTTCGTGTCAAGCATTTTATTGAGCATATGACCATTATGTTGGTTCGGCTTCCCGCGGACGAAATTTAATCGTAGCAGTGCGGGATGAAAGGTTGTTCGATTTGTAAATCCATCAAGAAAGGATATGCAACCTATGCACATTTGCAACCCATGCAATACCTGTTATTGCAATAACGCAGCGACAGGGGCTGCAAAGAACCTTGCACAAGCCACCCTTCCTTTTCAACAATTTCGCTACAATTCAGCAAGTTATAATCATTTCATCGTTTATTTCACAACATGGCATAGAAAATGCGGTGTATCCTTACTTAAGTATTTCAGGGATGAATACGAGGCCCATGTTAAAGAAAAGCGATGTCCGGCCGGAGTATGATGCTGTTAGAAGGGTATCTCCTTCCCATCTGGTGCCCATCATTGAACGTCCCCCTGAGAGCCAATGACAATACAGCAAATATATAGGACAACAAGATATGATTAAACTTCTGGTGGACAACATGTACCGCCTGTGTTGAAATCTGCCCTGTTGGAGCCATTACTTTGAAA
>JACKQG010006227.1_pt1 | contig 12732 bp, 8 predicted proteins | sample 8237621 | NCBI WGS metagenome assembly JACKQG01 (sample SAMN15677084, study PRJNA649215) | marine metagenome | biome: marine; feature: Black Sea; material: saline water; isolation source: suspended particulate matter (SPM) from the Black Sea western gyre | collected 2013-06-09/2013-06-10 | depth...
GGAGACCACCCCTCGTTGCCAAAAACGGGAAACAAAAGGCAGAGTCTAAAGACATACGCGCAGGCGTTCCGGGCAAGGGGGTGAGGCCGTGATAAGTGAGGCGAGAAAGTTCCTGCAAATCGACCACAATCCGGATTCTCGGTTGAGTGAAATATAAAGGTTGACGAAAAACCCCCCCGCCGCACCAATAACATGTGCTGACATTGAGGGATATGGAATAGACTATGAGGCTATTGGCACGGCGTACAATTATTTATGTGAAACCTGCGATGTGGTACTGGTTGAGGGCATCGGCGGGGCGATGGTCCCGATCGATCAGCAGAACACCATCCTTGACCTGGCGGTGAGATTTGCGCTTCCTGCGGTTATTGTAGCCCGCCCAAATCTGGGCACGATCAACCACAGCCTGCTGACGATTGCAGCGGTGCGAAATGCCGGATTACCCGTTGCGGGGCTGGTCATCAGCGGATACAATGCCAAAACAGCCGGTGTGCCGGAAGAAACCAGTGCCGCCGTGGTCTGTGACTTCAGCGATACGGAGTTGTTGTCCGTGGTGCCGGATGATAAGAATTCCAGCGTTGAAAAAGGACGCTTGGGGCCGGCGGTCATCCATGCTCTCCAGCTTTGTGACTGGAAGGCGCTTAGCGAATTATAAAAAAAGCCGGAGCAAACTCCGGCTTGAGAAATAGGCTTAAGTTTGGGTCCTAAATACTTATTTGGGCAATGATTTTATATCAAATATATAATCAGGAAACTCAGGATTTGTATGTATGTAAATTTTCCTAAAATACGTCGGTTTTAGTGGTTTGTCTTTGTAATCCTTACAGATTCCAGTTTGTTGTTCTACAATTGTTTTGGGATACCAAATTCCATTTTCCGCCAGAACGGTTTCAGTAATATCTGTTACTGTCATTGAGCCATCTCTAATCTTTTCAGACGGAATACCATCCAGCCAGTGTTTATCCTCTTGCCATTCTGCCTCCGGATTCCACTCGATGACATAACGAATGCACATATAATTTTTCGCAGAATCCAAATAATAAAGAAATCTGCCCGGTGGCGATACCATCTCGTTGTGAATACTTCCTGGTTGAAGGCGTTCGACACAAATATAATTATGTTCTTTAGAGAAATCATCTTCGATAATCTTTCCTGTTTTTCCATATGTGGAGGGCCATGCGACGTCTCCCAGTGTTATGTTTGGGAAAGATGCCCAGTCCGGAGAGTAATGCTTTCTTAAATCGGACCATCGACCATTATTTCTTCGTGCTGATACATTATAGCCACCATCATAAAGATAAATAGAAATTGAGCCATTTGTATCGTAATGATTTTGTGTCCACTTTAAAAGTGACTCAAAAGAATCACCGAGTTGTTTTTTATATTCCGGCCAGAATTCATCAAAGATTTCGCCTGTATTAAATACAGAATGGCGTTCAAGGCGATGTTTTCTGTTTGATTTGTAGTCGATATCAATCATTGTCACAGCGCCGTTGAGACTCTGATCCTCATGTGTGATAATGGCGATGTAATTATTGAGAGCTATTTCTCGATTATGTTGGTATTGTTCCCATGTGGCAAGATAATCGTTATCCGGCAAGTTACTGATGATAGGAGCGTCTTGAGGAACACCGAGTGCATAAATATCCGCCGGACCTGCCTGTGGATAGGAAAAGTTTATTTCGCCATCCATAATAACATTACCATCTATATCTTTTCCAGTTGCATGAGCAGCAAGCAGTAATTTTGTTCTCGGTTGAATATATAACCGTAGGGACTGACTGTGACTGGTTTGTCCTTCAAGTGATAAAGAAATTTCCTGCAATTGAACGGTTTGACCATCATATTTGGCTGATTTGGTGATAATCTCAGCTCCCTGCTCAATAAACATTTTGTGCATACTCTCAAGAAGTATTGTCGGTGATGACAAATTCAATGGGAAATCATTTTCTCGAGTATAATCAATCGTGATATTTCCTTTTTCGGGATCATATTCATATCTTCTATGACCATTGATGTCCCAAAAGCTTGCCTTGCCGTTTGCCCATTTACCGGCATGAATTTTGGATTCAAAGCCAATCCATTGTTCGGCAGTGCCAGTTATGTTTCCTTCAAATCCTTTACTTGTCTGATGCATCCAGGAAACGTCTTTCATAGCTTCAATGACGTCGGCAAATGCAATGCTTGCGCCGTCAATTGAACCGGTGAAGTGATAAGTAATTGTTAGGGCTGCGATAATAATAATCGCCGCTGCGATAGACTTTGTCATTCTGTTATGCATCATAATACTCCATATATTTCTGTCGGTCTGTCTGGCCTGTTGCGGTAATGCGCTGGTGGCCTTATTGAGGATTTTATTATCAACTTCATGGCCGACAGTGATGTTTGAGTTTTCAAACAGGTTTTTTATGCTGTCTGCGGGTTTCATTTTGTCACCTCATCATTTAATAATTGCCGCAGTTTATTCATTCCGTAGCGATATCGGCTTTTAACGGTGTTGGGCGAAAGTTCCAGCGACTGAGCAATGGCTCCGATACGCATCCGGCTGTAATGCCGCAGGGCGATGATTTGCCGTTGTTCGAAAGGTAATCGTTCCATCGCTTTTGCCAAAAGCCGTAATTCTTCATTGCAGATGATTTGCTGTTCGGGCTTAAAATGGTTTATCAGTGTGGCATCCTTTTCGTCTAAAGGATCGGTTTTCTTTTGTGAAATCAGCATGGTTTTGGCCCGGTTGGCCACGCATACCGAAAGATAGGCTTTCAAGCTGCCGGTTAATTGGAAACGGCCGATAGTCTCGGCAAATCGCACAAACACGTCCTGCACGGCATCTTCGGCGGCATGTCCGTCCCGCAAAAGCGCAACGGCCACCTTCAACAGCAAATCTCTGTACTTGTAATAGAGCCGGCGAAAGGCATCCCTGTCGCCGTGTTTACATCGATGTATGAGCCGCCTGTCTTCCATTCGGTTCCCAATGAACTTTTGAAACGTTTCTGTCTTTATAACAATCGAAAAAGCCGGATGGGTTTAACGAAAATCGCCGGAATTTCAATTTTTTGACTATTCATTGATTCTAAGTGATGAATGCGGTAAAATCACCCTTTTAATTGACGACGTAAAAGAGCAAAATTATAGAATCGCCTTTGGCGATGGCTGTTTAAACAGATTCCTCACGTTCGTTCGGAATGACATTGTAACTGATTTGGGTAAAATAGGTTATAATCAGGGGAATTGTTTTTCGGCGTATTTGAATTAAAGGATTTCATCATGTCAACACGACAGGCGGATATTCGGCGGTATTTGGTGCCGGTGAACACGACATCGACTCAGCAGTTGTTTACGGACTGTCTGGTGGTCGGCGCGGGCATCGCAGGGCTTCGGGCGGCACTGGAGGCCGCCGAACACTGCAATGTCACGCTGGTCTGTAAGGGCACGTTTTCCGACAGCAATACGTGGAACGCACAAGGCGGCATCGCTTCGGTACTGGACAAAGCTGACAGTTTCGAATCGCATATTTCCGACACGATGAAAACCGGCGGCGGTATTGCTGACAAGGCGGTTGTCGAGCGGGTTGTCAAGGAAGGTCCGGCGTTGATTCATCAGTTGGATGAATGGGGAACCGATTTTGACCGGGTGGATGGCCACATCGATATTTCGCTGGAAGGTGGACACAGTCATGCTCGTGTGGCCCATGCGCATGGTGATTCGACCGGCCGGGGTATCGCCGAGACGCTGATTCGCCGGGTTCGCGAAATGCAAACGATTAACATCGTTGAGAATTTCTTTACGATTGACCTGTTGACCAATGAAGAGTATGAATGTATTGGTGCAATCGGGCTTCGGCCCAGCGGTAACCCACAAATTATTTGGGCGGGTGCGACGATATTAGCCACCGGCGGAGCGGGGCGGCTGTATCGTGAAACGACCAATCCTGAATGCGCGACTGCGGATGGGCTGGCTATGGCCTGGAGGGCCGGGACGGTCTTGCGGGATATGGAGTTTATGCAGTTCCATCCGACGACGTTGTATATTGCCGGGGCCTCGCGTGCATTGGTAACGGAGACGCTTCGCGGCGAAGGAGCCATCTTGCGGGACAGTAACCATGAGCCGTTCATGAAAGAGTATGACCCGGCCGGTGAGCTGGCGCCGCGCGATGTGGTCAGCCGGGCGATTCTTGACCGAATGCTCAAAACCGGTGCGACCCATGTCCATCTGGATATTCGTCATTTTGACAAGGCCCATTTCCAAAAGCGGTTTCCGCTGATTAGCGAACTGTGTGAAAGTTTTGATATCGATATTTCCAAAGACCTCATTCCCGTGCGTCCCAGTGCGCATTATATGATTGGCGGCGTCAAGACCGATGGGAACGCGGCGACGAATATCGGTCGGCTGTTTGCCTGCGGTGAAGTCGCCTCTACCGGTTTGCATGGGGCCAACCGTCTGGGCAGCAATTCGTTACTGGAGGGGCTTGTTTTTGGCAAGATTGCCGGACAGTCGGCAGTGTCAACCATTAACGGCCCGGCTCGACCGGAATACCAGCGCATGCAGTTTGATGTGCCGCCATCAGACCGCAGCCGACTGGATGCCGAGGATGTACGCAATTCGCTGCGGGCGTTGATGTGGCGCAATGTCGGTATCACCCGGCAGGAAACGCCGCTGATCGAGGCTGCTGAAATCATCGCCTTCTGGCAGCGGTATGTGATGGACAAGGTCTTCACCAGCCCCTTCGGCTGGGAATGTCAAAATATGCTGACGGTGGCAGGTCTGATGACCTACGCTGCCAAAGAACGAAAAGAATCCCGCGGCGTCCACTACCGACAGGATTACCCGAACCGGGATGATAAAAATTTCGTCCGCCACATCGAACTGAAAAGGGAATAGATGCTTACGATATTCCCGCGTGGTATTCCTGTAAGGATTTAACGTCCGTATCGGATTTTTGTTTTGCGGCAATTCCTTTCGCACTGGCCGCGGCGGCTGTTGCGGTCGTAATATACGGAATCTTGTATTCGATCGCGGCCTTTCGGATATAGGAATCATCATGCTGGCTTTGTTTGCCGACCGGGGTATTAATAATCAGTTGGATTTCCTTGTTTTTAATCCGGTCAATAATATTGGGCCTGCCTTCATATACCTTCAGGACAGATTCAGCAGGAATTCCTTTTTTTGTCAGAAATTGACAGGTTCCTTCTGTTGCGAGAATCTTAAAGCCCATGTCGGCAAACTGTTTGGCCGTTTCCGTGATATAAGTCTTGTCCTGTTTGGCAACGGTGATCAGCACGGTTCCGGCCGAAGGCAGCGTTTCCTGAGCGGCTTCCTGAGCCTTGAAGAATGCCAGTCCGAAAGAATCGGCCAGTCCCAGAACCTCGCCCGTCGAGCGCATTTCCGGGCCGAGCAGCGGATCAACTTCCGGGAACATTTTGAATGGGAATACCGCTTCTTTAACGCCGAAGTGCGGGAACTTCTTCTGTTGCAGATTCATCTCAGAAAGCTTTTTGCCGAGCATGATCTGGGTGGCAATCTTGGCCATCGAAATGCCGCAGACCTTCGATACCAGCGGAACCGTTCTGGACGCCCGCGGGTTGGCTTCGAGGACATACACAATGTCATCGGCGATGGCATACTGGATATTCATCAGTCCGACAACATTCAATTGGGTTGCAATTTTCCGGGTGTATTCGCAGATGGTATCAAGATGCTTTTGTGGAATCGATACCGGCGGAATCACACAGGCCGAGTCGCCGGAATGGACACCGGCCAGCTCAATGTGTTCCATTACCGCCGGCACAAACGCATCCTTGCCGTCAGCGATTGCATCCGCTTCGGCCTCAATCGCATTGACGAGGAATTTGTCAATCAGGATTGGTCGTTCGGGAGTTACCTCTACGGCTGCGGCGACATACTGCCGGAGTGCGTCTTCATCATAAACGACCTCCATGCCGCGTCCCCCCAGCACATACGATGGCCGGACCATCAGCGGGTAGCCGATTTTGCCGGCGATTTTGAGAGCGCCTTCGAGGGTGCTGGCCATGCCGGATTCTGGCATGGGGATGTTGAGTTTTTCCATAATCTTTCTGAACCGGTCGCGGTCTTCAGCCAAATCGATGGTTTCGGGTGTGGTGCCGATGATTTTAACGCCGGCCTCTTCCAGTTGCCGGGCGATATTCAATGGTGTCTGGCCGCCGAACTGCACGATGACGCCTTCCGGTTTTTCCTTTTCGTAGATGCTTAGGACATCCTCTACGGTCAGCGGTTCAAAATAAAGCTTATCGGAAGTGTCATAGTCTGTGGAAACTGTTTCCGGGTTGCAATTGACCATAATCGTCTCATAGCCTTCGTCCCGGAGGGTAAAGGCGGTATGGACACAGCAATAGTCAAATTCAATGCCCTGGCCGATTCGATTGGGACCACCGCCCAAAACCATAATTTTGCGGTTGTCAGACGTGCCGACCTGGTCGGGTGCGTTATAGGTGGAGTAATAATAGGCCGCATCTTCAACGCCGCTGACGGGAACGGCTTCCCAAGCCTCGACGACGCCGATTTTGATACGTTGTTTGCGAATGTTCTCTTCCGGTAAGGCAAGCAGTTTTGCCAGATAGCCGTCGGCAAATCCGTCTTGCTTGGCTTGTTTCAGGAGTTTATCAGGCAGCGATTTGCCTTTGTACTTCAGAAGGGATTCTTCTAACTCCACCAGTTCTTTCATTTGCAGAATGAACCACTTCTTGATGTGGGTTTTTTCGTGCAGGGCATCGATGTCAGCGCCTTTTCGCAAAGCTTCGTACATCAGGAACTGTCGTTCGCTGGTCGCAATTGTCAAACGCTGCATTAGCTCATCGAGAGAAAGTTTGTTAAAGTTTTTCGCAAACCCAAGACCGTATCTTCCGTTTTCAAGGGAGCGTATGGCTTTCAGGAAGGCTTCTTTGTAGTTTTTTCCGATACTCATGACTTCGCCAACCGCACGCATTTGTGTGCCGAGTTTGTCCTCGGACCCTTTGAATTTCTCAAAGGCCCAGCGGGCGAACTTGACGACGACATAGTCTCCCCATGGGGTGTATTTGTCCAGTGTGCCGCTGCGCCAATAGGGGATTTCATCGAGTGTCAGGCCGCCGGCCAGCATCGAGGAGATTAGCGCAATCGGGAATCCTGTTGCCTTCGAAGCCAGAGCCGATGAACGTGAGGTTCTTGGATTGATCTCGATGACCACGACACGGTCGGTGATAGGGTCGTGTGCAAACTGCACATTCGTACCGCCGATGACGCCGATGGCCTCGACGATGTCGTAGGAATACTTTTGGAGGCGATCCTGCAGTTCTTTGCTGATAGTGAGCATCGGTGCGGTGCAGTAGGAATCGCCGGTATGGACGCCCATGGCATCGACATTTTCGATGAAGCAAACGGTAATTTTTTGACCTTTGGCGTCACGGACGACTTCCAGTTCCAACTCTTCCCAGCCCAGAACGGATTCCTCGATGAGTATTTGGCCGACCATGCTGGCGGCAATTCCGCGGGCAGCGATGGTTTTGAACTCGTCCATGTTATAGACCAATCCGCCGCCGGTGCCGCCCATTGTATAAGCCGGGCGTATCACGAGGGGGAACCCCATTTCGCCGGCGATTGCTTCGGCTTCTTCAATCGAAACGGTGGGCGTGCTTTTGGCCATTTCGATGCCCAGTTTATCCATGGTTTTTTTGAATTCGATACGGTCCTCACCGCGTTCGATGGCGTCAAGCTGGACGCCGATGACTTCAACGCCGTATTTATCCAGTACGCCTGCTTTTGCCAGTTCTGAAGACAAGTTTAATGCTGTTTGTCCGCCAAGATTCGGCAGCAGGGCATCCGGGCGTTCCTTTTTGATAATTTTTGTCATTGTTTCAAGGTTTAGCGGTTCAATATAGGTGACATCTGCCGTGCCCGGATCCGTCATGATGGTGGCGGGATTGGAGTTGACCAGAACGATTTGATACCCTAATTTTCGAAGCGCCTTGCATGCCTGGGTTCCGGAATAGTCAAATTCACAGGCCTGACCGATGATAATGGGCCCCGAACCGATGATCATAACTTTGTGGATATCAGTACGTTTTGGCATGACATGTCTCTCCTTTACAAATAAGTAGTTTCCCCTCTCTTTTTGTTATTCCGTTGGTAGAATTAAACAGGAAGTATACATTTTTGTCAAATTACATTTTCGTAAATTATTGGCCGGCGGATCTTAGGTTTTTCCTTTAAAACAGTGTTTTGAAATTAAATGAGAACAAAGGGATACTTCTTTCTATGCGGTTATGGTTTTGATAGAATGCCTTTTTTGAGTCGGTCGGGATGGCTTAAAACGCCTAAAACAGGTTAAGAGGACAGCCATATGAAAATTGTTGTTTTGGATGGATATACCACCAATCCCGGGGACAAACCGTGGGATATCATCGAAGCACTGGGAGAGACGACGGTATACGATCGAACGCCGAATGATCTGACCCTTGAGCGGTCTGACTGTGCCGACATTCTGATCACCAATAAGACTCCGCTTTTTAAAGAAACCATTGATAAACTGGATGATCTAAAATTTATCTCCGTATTGGCAACCGGTGTGAATAATGTTGATCTTCAAGCGGCTGCGGATCGGGGGATTGTTGTCTCTAACGTGCCCGCTTACAGCACCGCTTCGGTAGCACAGTATACCTTTGCGATGCTGCTGGAATTATGTCATCATATCGCCCATCACAGCGAGGCGGTGTATGCCGGGCGATGGTCAGCGGGACCGTATTTTTGTTTTTGGGATACGCCGCAGATCGAACTGGCGGACAAGACCATCGGGATCGTGGGATATGGTCAGATCGGATCACGGGTCGGAGCGATCGCCCATGCGATGGGGATGAATGTGATCGCATCAACACGAACGCCGAAAGCGGCGCCGGGCTATGAACCATTCGAGTGGGTTTGTTTGGAGGAATTGTTCACCCGTGCGGATGTGGTGTCCTTGCATTGTCCGCTGACGGAGGACAACGCCGGTTTTATTGATAAGCATCTATTAGGGCTGATGAAGCCGACGGCGTTTTTGATCAATACGGCCCGCGGGGCGATTGTCAACGAGATTGACCTAACCGAGGCGTTGAATCAGGGAAAGATCGCCGGAGCAACGCTGGATGTCGTATCCGAAGAGCCTGTTCGACCGGATAATCCGTTGCTGAAGGCCAAAAATTGCGTCATTACCCCACATATCGCCTGGGCGACGATGGCGGCGCGTCAACGCCTGATGCAGATTACTGCCGAGAACGTCAAAGGCTTCATGGCCGGAAAACCGGTCAATGTTGTCAATTAATAGTTTGGTTATCGTGGAAATAAAATTTTTTCATGCTATAATGATTCGTGAGTGGGTTGGACGGTCGCCGGATTGCAAGACATCCGGAGGAAAGTCCGAGCAGGGCAGGGCGCGGCGGTGGCTAACGGCCACCCGGGGCAACCCGCGGGAAAGTGCCACAGAGAATAGTCCGCCGATGGCCTTTCGGGGCACAGGTAAGGGTGAAACGGTGCGGTAAGAGCGCACCGCGTTGCTGGCGACAGTGACGGCACGGTAAACCCCGCCGCCTGCAAGACCAAATATGCTGTGTGTTTGGCCCGGATATCCACAGCGGGTAGGTTGCTTGCTGACGGAGAGATCTGTCGGCAGAGCCGGCTGGCAACAGCTGGTCGAGTGTAATGACCGTCATCCCTAACCGGATACAGAACTCGGCTTACAGACCCACTCATTTTATTGACTTTAGACGAGTGCCATTTGATGAATATCGAAAATAGCTTCAAAGCACTGGTTGTTGACGAGATTACGTCCGGCGTTTTCAAAAGGGCAATAAAAACCAAAAGCCTTGATGAACTGCCGGACCATGAGTTGCTGGTGCGTGTCCATTATTCTTCCCTGAATTACAAGGATGCGCTGTCGGCTTCCGGCAATAAGGCGATCACACGAAAATATCCTCATACACCGGGAATTGATGCTGCCGGGGTGGTCTGCCAGAACCGTTGTGACGATTTTCAACCCGGTGATGAAGTCATTGTTAACGGTAATGGATTGGGAACCACGATTCCCGGCGGTTTCGGACAATACATTCGTGTGCCGTCGGCGTGGGCCGCTAAACGGCCGCAGACCCTTTCGCTCAGGGAGAGCATGATCTATGGCGTTGCCGGTTTTACCGCGGCCTATTCTGTTTTAAAACTGCAAGCGCATATCACTCCGGATCAGGGAGCGGTTCTGGTCACAGGGGCCACAGGGGGAGTTGGCAGTGTGGCTGTAGGTATTTTAAAAAAAGAAGGCTACTCAGTCATTGCTGCCACAGGTAAACCGCAGGAAAAAGAGTTTCTGGTCAAACTGGGTGCAGCAGAAGTTATCTCCAGTGACGAATTAAAGAAAACCGAAAGAGCCCTCGGCCCGCCTCGCTGGATGGGTGTTGTCGATACCGTTGGCGGAGATATTCTTGCAACGGCGATAAAAAACACGGCTCCTAATGGGGCTGTGACCTGTTGCGGCAATGCTGCCGGCCCCGAGTTGTCGCTAACGGTTTATCCGTTTATTCTAAGAGGTGTCAGTCTTCTGGGGATCGATTGTGTCAGTTGTCCCGCACACGTTCGTAAACAATTATGGAACACCCTTGCCGATCAATGGAAACTGGAAGACCTGGAACAGTTGGTGACCGAGGTGGGTTTGGAAGACCTGGACACCCGCATTGAAAAGATGCTGGCTGGTCACGTTAAGGGAAGAACGATCGTCAACATGACATAGGTTTTTATACGAGTCGATTGATCCCGGCGGCTAAAATGAAGTCATTTTCGTGTCGTCCGCCATCATTATAAACTTTCGTCAACACGTCAATTTTATGCTCATTCTGAAAAGTCTACGCTGAAAAACGTTCATAGTTTGGCAATTGTACGGCTTTTTCAGTTGTTTTGCGATATGGGCAGTGAAAAAAAGATGTTGAAAAAGCCATCATGACCGCCTATCATGCATGTTGTTAATAAACCTGCTAGAGACCGTTAAGGAGAACAAAACGTGGAACCGACGACCCAAAGACCTCAGGATATTGTGGATACAACGGATTCGCTGGAGGCCGTTGGGGCTTCCAAATCGATGAAAAACTTTCTGTTTCTTGTCATACTGATCGGTTTGCTGCTGCCACAGATTATTTTCTGGATGGATCGGATGGGGCTTGTTGAACAAAAAGCCTGTACATCATGCAGCATGCGGCAGTCATCCTGTCCCGAAAAGTCGACCTGCCCTGTCTCTGTTGAAGAGAAAGCGACGCCAGCTCCGTTGGCGTTGGCTGCAACGGTTGATGTTGCCCAAGAGGTTGAAAAAGTTGCCGTCCAGGTTGAGCAGGATAAGCAGTCGACCCAGGCAGCATCGCAAGAGGATCTTATTATCCTTGAAAAAGAAACGGACACTATGCCTGCCGAGCAGGTCGCCGTCGAACCGGAGACCGCGACAGATTCTGAACTGGATGTGGCTGCATTATTCGGAATTCCCTGCAGAACGGCTAAAGTGCTTGTTGTGGTCTGCAATTTCTTCGTGCTGACCGGCGCTGTCCTGTATAGCTTGGTCCTCTTGATGTGTTTGAAAATATCCCTGACCGGTCGGTTGGGCGGCATCAATCACATTGCAAGGGCGTTCTTTATCTCCCTGTTTCTGCTGATCGTTCTGATTCCATGGCAGCGGATTTTGCCAGGTGTTTTGATCGGTGCTGTCTGGCTGCCGGGTGAATTGCTCTGCGGCGGCTGGGAGTTGATCAAAAGTTCAGCCTTCTGGAAAGTCCTTTTCTATCTGCGTTTTGTGGGCTTATGGGTTCTGGCCATGTGGCTGCTGCTCTGGACTCAGGTCCGTTCGGGAAAATGGGCACGCGCGACCCTGCGGCGTCTGGGTGTGGTACGCTAAGAAATTGAAAGCACTAAATTTTAATCAAATCTCAGACACGAATTTTGAAAATTACGAAACACTGCCCCGAAAGGGGCGTTAAGTAAATTAGCCTCCGGTAAAATATTTATCGGCACACAAACCCTTGTGGACACTGCTTGTCAACTATGAAACGGATAATGTTTCTTGGGATTATGAGGGATTACTCCGTTTTTTTCTGATTTTCATGCTAACAGAAATCAAACAAAGAAAGAGTTGACAATCCGTCTCATTGATGTATTATGGGACCCGCTCGGTGAAGTATAAAAAAAGTTTTAATTAAAGGGGAGAAAAAATGAAGAGAGAATTTTTGTTTAGCGGGGTCGTTTTGTTTTCAATTCTGTCGGTGTCTCTTTCTGCAGCCGAAACCTTTGATACCTATACCCTCGTGCAGACTGGAGACTATTATGATACTGTTGACATTGATGCATTTCCTGACAGTGTAACGGTGGATATGACCGGCGGCCAGATTGACAGTCTGAGTACATGGCTGGGCAGTACGTTTAATATGACCGGTGGTTATGTACCAGAATTGTCTGCCTACGAGAACAGCATAATCAACATTAGCGGCAGTGCCCAGGTGGATAGCCTTGAAACCTACAGTAACAGTTCTTCAGAATTCAGCTTCGTTAGCCTGATGGGCGGCTCGGTGGGGCAACTGGATTGTTATGGCGACAGCGAGGTGCATGTCTATGGCTATGGATTTGTTGAGGACCATGCTTATGCTTTGAATACGTGGTTGTTGAGCGGTTACTGGGAAGACACGACACCCTTCGCGATCGAGCTTTGGAATGAAGGGGATACAC
>JACKQG010001318.1_pt1 | contig 12730 bp, 18 predicted proteins | sample 8237621 | NCBI WGS metagenome assembly JACKQG01 (sample SAMN15677084, study PRJNA649215) | marine metagenome | biome: marine; feature: Black Sea; material: saline water; isolation source: suspended particulate matter (SPM) from the Black Sea western gyre | collected 2013-06-09/2013-06-10 | depth...
CCCAAAGCAGCTGTGGTCTTGCCTTTTCCGTTGCCTGTGTATATTTGAATCATCTATTCTCCTTTTTGGGAAGAAGTTCCATTACCATTCCAATAATATATCGGGTATTTGTGAAATCCTAGATAAATATCTGAATTTTAGAAATGTAAGCTTGCTACAACCAATATATTATCTGGAGTCTGACTGTATCTATTTATCATCAAGTAGTCATTCCTTGAAGAAGTTTTCTATTTCTAATAGAAATTGTGTGACCAAATCTCTGGAATGTTATTAACTAAATCTTCTAAATGGGTCTCTTCAAGCATAAATCCATATGCATGAACGAAAAAATGTCTAAAAGTCAGGTATTCATAAAGTTTATCAGATAATCCATCTGAAATAATCCCTTTAGAAACTGAAATATCCAACAGGTCTTTATGCCATGTATCTGTCTTATGTATCTCAACATCTTTTGCATGTAGAATTTGCTTTAAAATATTTTCTATTCCATTATAGATATTATGAAGAAATGTACCAATAGCTGCTAATTCAATAACTGATTTCTCTTTTCTATTCATAGCATCTTTAAGATTACTCAATGCCAACTCCACACTCTCTTTTTCTGCAAGAATTTGGTTAGGTAGTTTATCCATAAATTCTTACTCCAGTCTCTTCTACTAGATCATTGAATAAAGACTTCTTAGAAAGGTCAACAAGATCAACAGGTCTTGATAAATGTTTAAATAACTCAGCATAAAATTTAAAGAATAACTGAGGTTTAATACCATTTACACCAATATCTATATCATTAGATTCTTGACCCTTCCTTATTGATGATCCAAATAAGATTATAGAAGAAACATTATACTTTTTTGCACATTGTAAAATTATGTATTTATCCTTTTCAGTTATCATTTCCATTACCTCTCTTGCCGATTTCAAATAAAAAAATGTACAAATGTAATTTTGTTAATTTCCACTAATTGAACCATTACTACTTTAAAATCATGACCAACTGCTCTTAAGGCTAAACCTAAGGCAGTTGTGGTTTTATCTTTACCATTCCCAGTGTATATCTGAATCATCTGTCTAACCTTTTATGTATTTTGTGAAATAATGTTTGGTTTTTTCTATTAAAACATCATCCTATCTATCAATAAAATTTATTTGTTCTTTATAAAAATATAAATAGAAATAAAGTACAGCAATAAAGCTAAAAACAAATATTGGAAAAAGAATGATCTGTATTATTGAGGACAAATCTGTAAACCATCTAATTTCAGTTGAATATAGATAATTAAAGAGAATAAAGGTCTGCAAGAGTGTTCCAACTGAAGTACCTATAATTGCTGAAAGGATTGATTTGTTTAACTTCATCTGTTTTTTGCGAAGTGTTTCTTTATAAAAAGTAATAAAGAAAAGTAAAATGAATATTGAAAGGAACCAGGGGATTATTGCGTCAATATGGCAAGACCTGAAAAGAAATGGTAAAATATCAACATTAAAAACAATTAACATACCTTTAATCCTAACCAAAACCATTGCACAAGAACCAATGATAACCAATACAGTTGCTTTTTTAAATTTTATTTGTTCCTTCTGAACATAATTTGTATAAAGATAAATAAAGAAAAATAACATAATCAAACTGGCGAACAAAGACATAATTTGGATAATTTGTGAAACTATAAGAATTCTGAAAATGTCAAGTAAAAAAGTTCCAATAGTTTTTAAAATAAAAAAATAGGAAATACTAATTATAGCCAACAATATTGCATATTTCAATCTTGATCTATTTGGTAATTTGGTTTCTGAAGGTAATTTTTCCACTAAAGGAATTTTACAGTTAGAACACTCTGTTATCCCCTCTACATATTCAGATTTACATTTTGGACAGAACATTAACTTTTCCTTTCATTTTAAGATATTTATCAATTTTTTCATAATCTTTTTTTGTAAAAGGACTTTGATAAAACTAAATTTGAACGAAATACGAAGAATGTAGCATTATATCCGGTGTTATGTAATCAAGCAGAAGGTAATGTAAAATGCGAAATAAATATGCATTTAAAAGTGTTGCTATTCTTATTAGAAAATTTTTGGGTTTATCATTTTTTTATCTATCATAGCACATAAAAGTCTAATTATAGCGTCATCTTCTTTCCCTTTCCTTGCTTCACCAGACTTTAATATTTTAAGAAGTTCCTTTAACAGATCACTGTAATAAAAAATCATAATTTCATTTTTTCTAAGAATAGATTCTGCTTTTTTAACAGTATAATCTATTATCAAATATTTTTTAATTCTTCTTCCTTTCAACCATTTTTTCCAAATAGCATCCTCTTCCAGAAATAGTTCAGTGTAATTAAACCAATTTAAGATGTCATTTGAGATTTCATCTGATTTCTTTGTGCCAATAAAACTCTTACATTGTACGATGATTAGTTCCTTAATGCTTAAAGCAATCATATCTATATCTGACCATCCAGCGACCTTTTTATGAGTCCATTCTTTTTTCAATTGAAAACGAATATTTGGAAATACCAAATATCCCTTCTTTTCAAAATATCTTGAAGCTAGTTCTTCTACATATCCAAGTGGCATAATTTCATCCCTCCAAATATTGAAAAAATCTTTTATTTTTAAAATGGCATGGAGCAGTGTCTTATAACATGTTGAATAAAAGGCGTTTCAATGCCTTTTATTTTTTGTTAGCTACCATGTTTTTTTATTGTCCAATTAAAAACAAATTTACCATTTATTTCTGTCGGTTGAACTTTAATATATAGTCCATTTTTCTTTAAATTTATTTCATAATCCCATTCTTTTAAAATCTTGGGTTTTGGATTAAATTGCGTAACAGGAAAAATACCTATAGTCTTATCTAATGGCAATAATTCTTTCTCAATTTCTGTTACATTAAAAGAAGTTAATCCGCTTTCACACAATGTCCAATAAGTATTATCTTCAAGTTTAAATATCGGAATTTGAAAACCTTTCTCTGGCTCAAATAAATAAATTCCAATCAATGTTTCATTTTTCGACAACTTCTTGAATGTTGGTATATATGGTGTCTTATCAAAGCTGGCAAATTCTTCAAATAATTTGTCTGGGTCAAGGCCTTTCTTAATCAGAAATTGACGATTACTTTCTTTAATAATATTGTTGAAGTCTTCTAAATCTGTAGTCAGTTTATCAAGTTCTTCAAGTATTTTGTATTTTAAATTATCTCGATAAAATTCAATAGACCTATCCCACCAATAATTATGCGCAAGCCAATCTCTCTTTTCATGAAATTTGTCAATTTTCTCAACAATCTCATTATTAAAGATTCCTTTTTCAATAATCTCTCGTTTTAGCTGTCCAAAAGTTAACTGAGATTTTTCCGCAAATAGTTCATCATATCTCGTTTTTGTAATATTCTTATAACTTAATATCAACGAATTAAGAATCCCTTTTTCTACAGTCTGTACCATATAAATTGTTAGCCCAAAATAGGCAAAACATTCTCTTATATCGTAGTCGTTATCTTTCATAATATGGTAGCCAACATGAGTATAAACGCAATCATTTAGTCCTTTCATCAGAAAACTTGCGTTTATTCCCACTATAGAAGAAATTAACAATTTATTCAATCTTCTTAAATATCATTGCCACAACTGTCTTATCATTCCCACCCATACTGGACATCATACCATAGGGTTTATCCGGGTGTATCTTCACCTGGCAGTCACCAGCTTTTTCAGAAAGTTGATGCACAACATCCACAGCTTGCCGCACACCGCTCGCACCAGTTGGATGCCCATACCCAATCAAGCCACCAGTAGTATTAGTGGGAATTTTACCATCTGATTTTGTGTTGCCTTCTTTTATGAAATCTGCACCCTCACCATAATCTGCAAATCCTGCTGCCTCTACTGCCAAAACTCCTGCAATAGTAAAGCAGTCATGCACATCCAATACACTCAAATCATTAGGTGTTAGACCTGCTCGTTTATAAGCACGCTTTGCGGCAATTTGACAGGTGGAGAGTTTTGTAAAATCAGGTGGAGGTGTTGTTAGATTATCCTGAACCTGTGCATAAGCGAGAACTTCAACTGCATCATTCTTGTCAACCTCAATCTTTTTAAGTCCCTCTTCTGAAGCAAATATTAAAGCGGAAGCTGCATCAGAAACCTTTGAGCAGTCAAAAACATTAATGTGTTCACAGAATACTTTTGGATTAGGTGGAGTCAATCCTGTTGTCATCAAGTCAGAATTTTTGTTATGATATTCTTGTGCTTTAGGATTTTTGCGTGCATTCTCAATTGCATTAACATACCATTGTGCCATACCTGCTCGGACTTTCTCTTTTCCAAATTTTTCAAAGCATGCGCCAGCCCGTTGAGAAAACTGATCCGGGAAGAAATAGGCATGCCCTTCTTTTCTATCACCAGAATACCATCCAGCACCAGCAAGGTAATCTGCCCCGTAAATTGCCTTTACAGAATTCTGTATTTCAAACCCAATACAGAGCACTACATCAGCTAAATCAGCAAGTATTGTCTTAATAGCAGTTACTAAAGCCAATCCACCTGAATCACACGCACCTTCCACACGAATGCATGGCTTGTATTGAAAAGTAGGATGAACCATTGGGAAAAAGCCACCAAGATTACCCTGTCTGCAGAATCGTGCTGCCATAAAATTTCCGATCACACCTTCATCAATATTTTCAGGATTTTTGATCTGGTTAATTGAACCAAGACCCGCTTCTTTGATATAGTGTTCAATGCCAGGTCTGGGCTTCTTTGGACGGAATTCTTTTCTGCCAGTTCCAAGTGCGATTGTGTTAAAACCTGCACAAGCATAGATTTTTTTTCTAAAGTATGACATAGTTTCTCCTTTCTAATTTTAAATTCCTAAAAGTCACAAATACCTAAATACCTAAAAAATTAAAATACCTAAAATCCAAAATTCCTAAATGCCTAAAATCAAAAATACCTAAATAACTAAAAATCAAAAATACCTAAATAACTAAAATTTATTTCAAGCATTTGTAGATAATAGTTGATAAGATTTTTATAATTTCAACACATTCGTTAAGATGAAGAAAAAACAATTCTTTTTTCAATAACTTCCGATCAATTATAATCTTTAACCAATATTTTGTCTCCTTGGATTCTTTGAATGAAATATCAACTCTATAAACAAAATCATTTAATGTTAGCGAACCGTCTGCTTCTTCGAGATTGGCACCAACAGATGTGCCAGATTTACATAATTGTCTTCGTATGACTCTTCCTTCCTCAGTATTAGGCAGCATTGAAGCAAGTTCTAAGATACCTATCGCAAATTTATAGGTTCTCTCTTTTAGTTCATCACTTATACTATATTTCTTTTCAAGTTTTTTAGGCATTTTTATCTTTTAGGCATTTAGGCTTTTAGGTATTTAGGTTTTTAGGCATTTAGACATTTTAAATGTAATTATTTATCGGGCCGTAAATCCAAAAGAATCCATTCATCAGAACTGCATTAATATCGTCCGCAGAATCTGCTACACCATCAACCAATAAATTATCAGCAATTGCTTTTGTCTCTTTTAGAAAATCAAGAGCAAGTTCAGAACCAAATGTATTCATATTTTTTAGATTATCAAAATGGGTTTTCAATTTGTCTACTTTTTTTGCATCCATCAAGAGTGCTCGCCAAGGTACGAATTTTTCGTTAGTAGGATTTATCTCTTTATCAATCCCTGCTTTCCAATCCTCATCAAACATATAGTATTTTCCTTTTACAACATTATAAACACCTGCAGGACGATTCTTTTCGTATTTCAGGAAACCATCTTTTTGAGCACCACTTGGATATTGACCACCTAAGATTTTATTGTTGACCATTTTGTCAATAAGCTCACTTATTAAACATTCGTCTCCAAGGTGTGTTCGCATAACTCGCAAGAGACATTCAAAAATATCAACGCCGACATAATCAATAAGCTGAAAAATACCCATAGGACGAATGAGATATTCTTGAGAAACTTTATTCATAATATAGATTGCACCGTGATATCCGTATTTCTCTTTAAGCCTTTCTACTTCATTAAGAGCATATAAACCATCACGACTGAAATGACCATTACCGATAAATCCTGAAATGTCATTAGATGAAACTAATTTCTTGCGCAATCTTTTGCCCAATTCTGATGCGATATTCTTTAATTCCTCTGTTGTTGCTTTTGCTGCAATAACCTCGACAAGTCGTTGGATTACAGGTGGATTATAAAAATGATAACCAATGATTCGTCCGTCTAAACCTGCCTTTTCATCCAAATATGAGATTGGGATGCTTGATGTGTTGGATAAAAAGAGTGTGTCTTTTTTGCAAAGTTCTTTTAGTTGTTTCAAAACCTTAATTTTAATCTCTTCGTTTTCAAAGATGGCTTCAAAAACCAAACTTGCATCTTTGACAAGTTCAATATCAGTTGAAAAATTAAGCAGCTCATAAGTATCATTCACAAACTCGTTGATAATCTCACCATTCTCAATCAAATCTTTGCGTTCTTTGTAGATTTCTCGTAAAAGCACAGTTGATTTTTCTGCTCTTTTTAAAATTTGAGCTCTCAGATAACTACGCAATCCATCCAAAGCCCTTTCGCTAACATCAATAAGATTCAGTCTGTAAATCTTATCTTTATTTTCAGGCTTTAATTTTTGTATTGCCATTTCCTGTGAAATCAGAACAGCTATACCACTACCCATCTTTCCAGCTGCACCAATTACTGCTACATTTTCTAATCTTTCGTCTAATGTCATTTTATTTTCTCCTTTTAATTTAAATTTCAAAAATTCTAAATATCTAAAAAACTAAATATGTAAAAGACTAAATCTGAAAAGTCAAATTTATAAGCCATTTTAGTATTTTAGATTTTTGTGATTTTAGTTATTTTTCCAATTTGGTTTTCTCTTTTCCAAAAATGCTTTCAATCCTTCTTTGGCTTCTTCGGTTGAGAATATTAAGCTGAAGGCTTCAGTTTCATAAGAACTTGCTGTTGTAAAATTAGTATCAATACCACGATTGATAACAGTTTTGGCAAGTTTAACTGCGGTTGGACCAACTGCAATAATCTTATTTGCTAAATTTTTTACTTCTTCAAGTAAGGATTCTGGTGGTGTAACTTTATTAACAAGCCCTATCCTCAGAGCTTCATTTGCATCAATTATATCTCCAGTAAATATCAATTCTTTTGCCTTACCAATTCCTACATGTCTTGCCAATCTTTGAGTTCCTGCATGCCCAGGTATAATTCCAAGTTTAACCTCTGGCTGTCCGAATTTTGCTTTTTCAGATGCAATTCTTATGTCACAAGCCATAGCAAGTTCACAACCTGAACCAAGAGCATAGCCATTTACTGCAGCAATTACAGGCTTTTCAATATTCTCAATAAAAGAAAGCACTCTCTGCCCGATTTGACTATATTCGCGTGCTTGAAGTGAATCCATTTTAGCAAGTTTTGAAATATCAGAACCAGAAACGAATGATTTACCTTCTCCGGTAATGATGATCACAAGAATGTTCTTATCATCATTAAAATTGTGCATTGCTTTTTCGATTTCGAGAATAGTTTCGATATTCACTGCATTCAGCACTTCCGGACGGTGAATCGTTATTATCCCAATTTTTCCCTCTTTCTTAACAATTAAATTCTTATAGTCCATTAAATCCTCCATTTATTCTTTTTCTAATTCAACTATTACCTGCTTTGCATCCACTTGCTCACCTTTTTTGAAATTAATTTTTTTTACAATTCCATCGCAAAGAGCAAGTAATTCGTTTTGCATTTTCATTGCTTCCACAATTGCCAGTATGGTTCCTGTAGTAACCTTATCTCCAATGGCAACAGGAACTTTAACTATCAATCCTGGCATATCTGAACTCAAATTTATCGGAGTTAGATAAAAAGAAATGTGCTCAGACATACAGTGTCATACGAGATTGTGGCTCTTATATGCTTTTATCCTAAATGAGCAACTGGTATAGCCTCAATCCTTTCAGGGGTTCTTTTCCCATTGGCGAGTTCCTCAACCCATCTCAATATTGTTGAATGATAATAACGATAGCCACATCTATCGCATATACCCACAGGCACATTTTCAAGCATAATAAAACCAGTTTTGTGCTTGAAAACTTCCTTTTTTACCAATCGTTCTTTAACGATTCCGTCACAGTATTCACATTTATAACCATACATTTTTCTCACCTCATGTTAAGTAATCTTATAAACTGTGATAACCAGAAAAACACCTGTTTCTTTAAACCGGCCTACTACCTCAATTGGTGTTGATCGGTCAGCGCTTAACCCTTTTATTACATATTTGACACCACGAATGTCATCTTTTTCTCTCTTTATAATTTTACCATTTAGAATCGCACTTTCAATATCAAAAATTCCAAGATTGTCCTCTGCCATTTCTTCAACTGCGTGATAAGTCATATCATAATTTCCATTTCTAATTGCATTGCGTATTTTGTCAATTATTCGACGAGTCACTCGTACTCCATTATTCTTTGTGTCCTTGTCGTGAAAAATTCATACAAAATCATTTTCTTTTCCCACTGTCTTTTAGGTTTGACTGTTTCTTTATCTTGTCTCCAATTCCACAATAACCTTCAGAGCATCCACTTGCTCACCTTCTTTGAAATTTATTCTCTTCACAATACCATCGCATGGTGCAGACAGTTCATTTTGCATTTTCATTGCTTCGACAATTGCCAATGTTGTTCCTGCTGTAACTTTCTCATCTATTTTAACAGGAATTTTCACTACCAATCCCGGCATAGGAGAAGCTACACTATTTCCTTTTTGTTGTGCAGCACTTTTAGCACTACTGGTTTTACCTTTTTCTAATTCAAGGATGAAATACTCTCCATTAACCGACAGATATGTTTTATCCTTATCTGAAGCAAAATAAACACTCTGAAGTTTATCTTTCACTTTAAATGAAATAACATTTGGCTGTGCACCAACATCAACAACTTCATAAATTGTATTATTATCAACGACTACCCTATAAGAATCGTCTTTTTTTTCTAATTTAACAGAGTAAATTTTATCTAAATGAATAAATTTATATTCCATACTTAATAAATTCCAAAACTCCTAAATTCCTAAATACCTAAAATCTCAAAATACGCACAATTTTTTAGGTGTTTAGGCATTTTAGGCATTTAGTTATTTAGGCATTTAGGTATTTTTCTTACATATTTCCCATTCCCCAATCTCTTTCCAGGGATTAGATTTAATAGATGTTTCAGTTGTCAAACTCAATTTTTCTTTTTCTTTATCCAATGCTGCTGCAATCAAAGCAATATCCAAATTTTCAGTGGACGGTTTTAGATTTTTTTCATTCTCTCCGATGAAATGCGTATTATATTTTCCAATCATAAATTTTTTCGTATTAATAATTCTTCGCAAATAACTAATGTTCGTTTTCAATCCGAGAAGAATGTAGTTTTTCAAAGCATTTGAAATTCTCGGAAGACAGGACTTTCTATCTTCAGCCCAAACTATCAATTTAGACAGAATCGGGTCATAATGTGGTGGTATGTTCCAACCTTGATAAATGCCAGTGTCAACGCGAATTCCCGGACCGCTCGGCTCATTCAGGAAAAGTATTTTTCCTGGTGATGGCAAGAAATCATTATCAGCATCTTCTGCATAAATTCGGGCTTCAATTGCGTGACCATTTTGAGAAATCTGCTCCTGTCTCAATTTCAGTTTTTCGCCTGCAGCAATCAGAATTTGCTGACGAACCAGATCAACTCCAGTTACCATCTCGGTTATTGGATGCTCAACCTGAATACGAGCGTTTACCTCAAGAAAGTAGAAATTTTTATCTTTATCAAGCAGAAACTCAACTGTGCCTGCAGAAGTATAATCAGCGGTTTCTATCACTCTTTTTGCAGCTTCACCCATTTTCATACGTAAATCATCATTCAGAACTGGCGAAGGTGTCTCTTCTATAATTTTCTGATGCCTTCGCTGAATTGAACATTCTCTTTCATAAAGATGAACGCAATTTCCAAATTTATCCCTCAAAACTTGAAACTCAATATGATGCGGCTGCTCGATATATTTTTCGAGATAGATTGAGTCGTCGCCAAAAGAGCTTTTTGCTTCTCTTTGCCCAGCAGCAATACTTGATTCAAGCTCCTTTTCATTCCGAACAATTCTCATACCTTTACCACCACCGCCCATAGAAGCTTTGACCATCACAGGATAGCCAACCCTCTTTGCTGTTATTTTGAATTTAGAAATGTCCGTGTTTGCCATCTCCATACCTGGAATGATGGGAACTCCAAGTTTTTTCACTGTATTTCGGGAAGCAATTTTATCTCCAACTAAAGCCAGCGATTTTGAACTTGGTCCAATAAAAATTATTCCTGCATTCTCGCAAGCTGATGCAAAGAGTTCATTTTCAGCTAAAAAACCATATCCTGGATGGATAGCTTCTGACTTTGTTTTCTTGGCAGCGTCTATAATTGCATCAATATTTAAATAACTTGCGAGAGGTGCTGAATCACCAATCCAGACTGCTTCATCCATATATCGTAGATGTAAAGAAGTTTTATCAACTGTGGAATATACACCTACGGTGGCAATGCCAAGTTCCTGACATGCTCGGGCTACCCGAATAGTAATTTCACCACGATTAGCAATTAGAATCTTTTTAAACATTTTCTCCCTTTTGCCACGAATTAACACGAATGAACACTAATAATTTAAAACTTTATTTTACAAACCTTTCAAATTCAAGCTTTTCTTTTCCAAAATTTAAAATAATTGCTAAATGGAATCGAGTAGCGGTTAAATAATTAAGAACTTGAGCTCTATGCACATCTATAATATTTTCAACCGATTTTAGTTCTAAAATTATTTTATTTTCAACAAGAATATCTGCTACATAATCACCAATAATTTTTCCTTCAAAGTATACTTTTATGGGAACTTGTTGTTCAGCTTGAATTCCTTCTCGCTGAAATAATATCATTAATGCATTCTCATTTACCCCGTTAAGTAACATCGTTGGATGCGGATTGAGATTCATTTATTCATTCCTGTCCTTTAATACGGCAACTGGTGGCTACCTTACAGGGGTTCTACTTAACGGGGTGAACTTTTTCCAAAAAGCCATAACCAAGTTTATTATAAACTTCCATTGCCAAACCAATGATTTTGTATGATAATTCTTTATAGAGTATTTTATTATTTTTCATTTCTGTTTGAACAAATTTGTGTAAATTCGTGTAAATTCGTGGCTAAATATCTTTTGTCCATTTTGGTTTTCGTTTTTGCAGAAAGGCATTCATTCCTTCTTGTCCTTCATTTGACATTCGCATTTGTGCAATCACTTCTGCAGTATACTTGCCTGCTTTTTCCAAACTCATTTCAGGGACTCTTCTTAACAATTCCTTGCATTTTGAAATTGCAACTGGACCACTTGAAATCAGTTGATTTACTAAATTGTCAACGATTTTATCAATCTCTTCTAAAGGAGCGACGAAATTTATAAGTCCTGCATTGCAGGCTTTTTCTGCTGTCATTCTTTCACCGGTCAGGAAAAATTCACGGCATTTTCCTTCACCACATTTTTTGATTACATAAGGAGAAATACAGGCAGGAATCAAGCCAAGTTTAACTTCACTAAAACTGAATTTTGCTTTTTCAGCTGCAACTGCAATATCACAAACAGCCACAAGTCCTGTTCCTCCACCAATTGCAATCCCGTTTACACGAGCAACTGTCGGTCTTGGAGATGTGTATATTTTGTGAAATAATTCCGAAAGTTCCAATGAACCCTTCAAATTTTTATCATAGGAATAATCCTTTACTTTGCGCATCCAGTTTAAGTCAGCACCAGCACAAAAGGATTTTCCTTTGCCCGTCAAAATCACAACACGAATATCAGCATCTTCTTTGATATCATCAAAAACAGCAATCAGTTCGCTTATCATCACATTATTGAATGCATTATGAACTTCAGGACGATTTAGAATGATATAGGCAATGCTGTTTTCTACCTCATATAAAATTGTTTCAAATTTGCTCTTTACCATACTCTGACTCTCCATCTCATTAATCAAATGTCAAATGCAAGATTTTATTATTTGGGCTTTGACATTAGTTCGACAGCTGGCGGATGGAATTTGTAATTTAATCTACTCACCTTTCGTTTTTGTTCTTATTGGTTCAATCAATAATATCCATGCTGGCTTTTCTGTGCGAGAGCGATGTCTCGTTCCTTTTTTAACAAGATAACCGTCCATCTCATTAAGTTCAGTGGCTCCATCTTCAGTATCAATAAAAACCTTACCCTTAAGAACCAGAAAAAATTCATCTTCATTACGATGAGTATGCCAATTATAAGCTCCCTCTATCTTAGCAATCCTAAGAGCTGTCTCATTTATAAAAGCAATATTTTTAGGCTCCCATGTTTCCTTAATTTCCTTAATTATTTTTAGAAGACTAATCTTCTTCATACAAACCTCCAATCAACTGATAAATAACTAAAATCCAAAATTACTAAATTACTAAATTACTAAACAAAATCCAAAAATCCAAAATTACTAAATTACTAAACAAAATCTAAAATTTCAAAAATCCAAAATACCCAAAAATTTTAAATCCCTAAAATCTCAAATACTACAACATAGATATTTATATGTTTTAGATATTTAGACATTTAGATATTTAGATATTTAGACATTTAGA
>JACKQG010006228.1_pt1 | contig 12728 bp, 7 predicted proteins | sample 8237621 | NCBI WGS metagenome assembly JACKQG01 (sample SAMN15677084, study PRJNA649215) | marine metagenome | biome: marine; feature: Black Sea; material: saline water; isolation source: suspended particulate matter (SPM) from the Black Sea western gyre | collected 2013-06-09/2013-06-10 | depth...
AGATTTTGGAAAGAACTTTGAAAAGACTTTCGAAAAATAGGGGTGTGTGGGGTGCGGAGCACCCCACACACCCCTATTTTTCGGCAATTTCTTACGGCGCGGCGGAAGCCATATTAAAGCTACTTTCCAACAATCACTTAAAAAAATGATTCAGTCTCTACAAAGCACTTCATTTCAACAAATCTCTTTAGATTGAACCAATTTCGACAAAATCGGAGAATCCCCCTGAACATCCTCGGCATCATCCCCGCCCGCGGTGGTTCGAAAGCCATTCCGCACAAAAATATTATTTCCCTGGCGGGCAAGCCATTGCTGGCCTATACCTGCGAAGCCGCCCTCGCTAGCCGCTCCTTGACGCGGGTTGTACTCAATACTGATGACCCCGAAATTGCCGCCGTGGGCTGCGCCAGTGGCGTGGATGCGCCTTTTATGCGCCCACCCCATCTCGCCGACGACGATACCCCGATGCTGCCGGTTTTGCAGCATACGTTAGATTGGTTGGCAGCCGAGCAGGATTTTCATGTGGATATATTGGTACTCCTCCAGCCGACTTCGCCGCTGCGGCGGGCGGAACACATCGATGCGGCGGTGGAGTTGCTCCTGTCCGAGGGGGCGGATACTGTCGTCTCGGTGGTGGCCGTGCCCCATCACTTCAACCCCGTCTCGCTGATGCAGCTTGACGCACAGGGCTATCTGACTCCCTTCATGCCCGGTGAGATGATTCTGCGACGGCAGGATAAGCCGCGTGTCTACGCCCGCAACGGGCCAGCCGTACTCGCTGTTCGGCGCGCCACCCTCGAGCTGGGTCAGCTTTACGGAGCCAAAACCCTGCCCTATGAGATGGAACCAGCCGCCTCGGTAGATATTGATTCCCCCGAAGATTTGGCATTCACCGAATTTTTGTTGACCAAGTCCCATGCCCAAGATTGATATTCTCTACTTCGTCGAACACGTTGCCCGCGAGCTAGATATTGCCTGCGCGGTCAAGGCTATCATCGAGCGTGATACCGCCTTAACCGTGGAAATCGCCTCGATTACGCACCATCTTGATGAAACACTGACCACCTTCGGGCCGAGCGTCGTCGCGCTCCCCTATTGTGTTGCCATCCATGAAGCCGGTCTCGACAAAATCGTCTCACGCTGGCCCGCGGCGGAGTATGTCAGCCTTTCGTATGAGCAGGTTTTGGGGCAGGCGCAGAAAGACCTGAATTCGCCCAAAGACGAGTTTGCCAAAAAATTTGTTTTGTATCATGCCTGGGGCGATTTTTTCGCCGAGTATTTGCAGAGCCATGCCGTGCCGCCGGAGCATATTTATGTGAATGGCAACCCTTCGTATGCGCTTTATCAGCCACCGTACGCGGATTATTACGGCAATCAGCGTGAAGCGTTGGCGGCGCAATTTGGCCTGGATGCGGCAAAGCGTTGGGTGTTCATCCCCGAAAATTACGGCTGGGCCTTTTTTGAAGATCACATGGTGCGCGCCCGCATCCGGCGCGGCTTTGACCCTGCGCAGGCTTACGAATATCGTGATTTTGCGCGCGACTCGTTGCGGGATGCGTCTGTGTGGTGGCGTGAAGCCGCCAAAATTGACGAATTAGAAGTTATCATTCGGCCGCGCCCGGCGATCCCGGCACAGACTTTTATTGACCGCGTACGCGAATATGCCGGAGATTTGCCCGACCGTCTGCATTTCATTAAACATGGCACGGTGCGCGAGTGGGTTTTGGCCGCGGATGTGGTGGTTTCTTCGTATAGCACAACTTTGCTCGAAGCCGCCGCGGCGCACAAGCCCGTGTATATGATGGCCCCGCAGCCGTTCCCGGCACTCTTGCATGCCGACTGGTACACCATCACCGATCAGCTTGAGACACAGGCCGAATATTTAGCAGCGCTCACGCAAAACGAAATCCCCGAAAACTGGGTTGATCTGGAAAACTGGCTCGCCCCCCTGATGATGAGCCGCGGCGACGCGATTGCCAATATTGCCCACATGCTTGCTGCCAAAGCCAACGGCAAACTCTCCACCCCGCCGCCGCTGGAAATTGCTCGTCAGTTAGAGCGAATCACCGCGGTGCGTTTGTATCGTTTGGCGCGCAAACACGGCTGGAAGTTGTATCAGAATATTCTGATTGCGTTGGGCATGAAAACACAAGATCAGATATGGACATTGCACGAAAGCGATGCCATTACCCCCGATGAGATCGTCCGTCGCGTGGCGCGCTGGCGTGAAATATTGGCGTAAAAATATAACCACGAAGGCGCAAAGACACAAAGATAAAAAACTTTGTGTCTTCGTGACTTTGTGGTAAATTCCTTGTCCCATGCCCAAAGTTAGTGTCATTATCCCCACTTATAACCGTGCTGAATATCTCCCCGCTGCCATTGAGAGTGTGTTGGCGCAATCATTTTGCGATGTTGAAATTATTGTTGTAGATGATGGCTCAACGGATGCTACGCGCTCCGTACTCCAGCCGTGGGTTGATACGGGACAGATTCGCTATTACCGTCAGGAAAATCGCGGCGTTTCGGCGGCGCGCAATCGGGGCATTGCGTCGGCACAGGGTGAATATATTGCTTTTCTTGATTCTGATGATCTGTTTGCCCCCGATAAACTCGAAAAACAGGCCGCCCACCTTGATGCAGATATTGAAATTGGGCTGGTGCATGGCAGTTTTCGTCGCGTGGATATGGATGGCAATCTACTGGCCGAGCGAGACACTTCGAGATTTAGTGGAAATGTGTACCCAGAGATGCTGCTCGACTGGTCGGTGTTAATCCCGCCTTCGTGCGTGATGCTGCGCGCCGCCGCTCTAAGCGAAACTGGCGGTTTCGACCAGGCCATGCGTTGGGGAGAAGATATTGACCTGTGGCGGCGTGTGGCGCGGCGCTATCGCTTTGCTGCCATCCCCGAGATTCTGACTACGATGCGCACCCACGCTGAAAATACTTCGGGTGCAAAAGCCGATTTGCGCGCCATCGCCGATTTTGAACGCTATTTGCAAAAATCGCTGGATGATGATCCCGCTCTCTCGTCGAAATTTCGCCGTCGGGCTTGGGCAAAATTGTATAGCAATGCCGGACATAATATCCTTGCCGCGGGCCAAGCAGAACAGATGCCGTTAGTCCGTGCGTATAGCCTGAGAGCTATTCGTTATTCGCCATTCCAGTGGAGTGCCTATCTCGGCTGGCTGGCCTCGTGGATCGGGCCGGAACTGCGTCAAAAGCTGCTCGCACTATGGCGTAATCTGCGATGATACACTGTGGTACCCTGCCCCGGCTTGATTGAAATCAAGCAAGCTTTTCTTGAACCGCAAAGACGCGAAGAACGCCAAGAAAAAATCATGCAAGAATCTTAGCGTCCTTTGCGTCTTTGCGTTAAAATTCTCTTGATATGAGATTATCCATTTTATTTCTGGGCACACAAATGACCATCGGCGGAGCGCAGCGCGTGTTGCTGACGCAGGCTGCGTGGTTTCACGCGCAGGGCTATCGGGTGGTGGCGGCCTTTTTTTATGATAAAGACAATCTGCGTGAGGATTGGAACGCCAAATACCCTTTCCCCGTGGTGGATTTGCACGCCCGTGAGCCGGATTCTACCCGCGGCGGCGTTGCCGGGTTGCTGCGCGGCCTGTGGAATTTGTGGCGTTTATTACGCCGCGATCCGTTCGACATCATAGAAACCTTCACCCCGGACAGCAATTTGCTTGGCCTGCCGCTGGCCTTTTTTGCACGCGTCCGGGTGCGGGTGGGATCACATCACGGGTTGATTGAGAATATCTCGCCTGTAGTGGAGCGCCTGCACGGGATGTTGATGAATTCGCGCATGACATCGGCGTTGGTGGCGGTCTCGACGCGTGTGCAGCAGTTGACGTTGACGGTGGAACGCACGCGGCCCGAAAAGGTGATTCTGATTCCCAACGGGGTGCAAATCCCCGCGCAGGAGACTTTTCCTTCGGAAAACAGGCAAGCCCTTCGGGACGCGCTCGAACTGGATTCAACCTCGGTGCTGGTCATCACTGTGGGACGACAGACCCACCAAAAAGGCCATGCGATTCTCCTGGAGGCTATTCCCGCGGTGCTGGAATTGCATCCTCGGGCGGTATTTGCTCTGGTCGGCGATGGGCCTCTCCATCCATCTTTAAAAAATCAGGCCAAAAAACTTGGTATCGAAAAATCGCTGCGCTTTTTAGGCACGCGAGATGATGTCTACGCCCTGTTGCACGCCGCCGATATTTTTGTGTTGCCCTCGCTCTCTGAAGGCTTGCCAATGGCGCTGCTGGAAGCGATGGGCATGGGGCTGCCGGTGATTGCCACTGAATTAGAAGGGATTGCTAGCGTGGTCGGAAATGAGATGCACGGCTTGTTGCCTGCGCCGGGTGAGGTACAATCGCTGGCAGCAGCGCTGATGAGATTGCTGGGTGATGCTGCATTGCGCGCCCGGCTGGCTGAGGAAGGCCGCCGTCTGGTGCTGACACACTACACCCTGGAGCGGATGTGTTCGGATTATGAAGCGTTATTTTTGCGCTTATATCAAAATGGCAGACTCTAAAAATCTAACGCAAAGTCGCAAAGGTACGAGGTCGCAAAGAATAAAAATGAAACTTTGCGTCTTGGTTCCCTTGTATCTTTGCGTTAAATTTCGCTGTGGTGCCGTATGAAACCATTTGACCGCGCGTTAATGGCGCGTTTACTGGTTACGTTTGCTGTGTTGCTCTTGCTGATTTGGGCCGGGAGTGATTTTTACGCCGTCGTTGAAGGTACGCAGAACTGGATCGGCAAGTTCACCCTCACCTGGGGTCTGCCCCTGGCCGGGATGATTCTTTTTGGCGTGTTGGCCATTGTACTGGGGTTGATGAACCTGTGGCTGCCAGAGAAAACCGAGCAATTGGTTGTGACCCTGGCGCGTACGCGCGACCAACTCGGCCATCTGCGCTGGCTGATTTTTGCGGCCTTGGCTCTGCTGCCCGCAAAAATTTTTCTCTACACCCCGATTGGCTTCAAACTCACCGGCGCGGCTTTTCGGCTAGCCTTCCTCATAGCCGTAGGGCTGGCGATGGCAGTATTTGCCACGCGTCATCCGCGTCATCTAATCTGCTGGCGGCCTTTGGGGCTCAGTTTCGTCGCCGTGGGCGCGGTGATTGTCTTCGCCGCGGAGTTCGTCACCGTGGTCGATTATCCCCTCTCGTTGACCTGGTCGGAGGGAAACCGCATTTGGGATTATTCCTGGCTTTACGGGCGACGCTTCTATAATTATCCGCTTACTCAGCGTTTCGAAGCGTATATCGACATTGGACGGCAGTCATTATGGGGCTTGCCTTTCTTATTGGATGGCGTGACGCTCGAAGGCGTGCGTCTGTGGTCGGCGTTGGTTTTCACTGTGCCGTACCTGTTCCTGGGCTGGGTAGCCTTGCGCGCCCTCCCCGGCCGCCGCAAAGATTGGTTCTGGGTTGGCGTGTGGCTCTTCCTGTTCCTCTATCAAGGCCCCATTTACACCCCGCTCGTTCTTAGCGCCATTCTCGTCGCCGGTGCGCGCCGCAAACCGCTGTGGATCGCCCTGCCTCTGATTTATTTGGCCGGATACTACGCCCAACTCAGCCGTCTGACCTGGATGATTGCCCCGGCGGTCTGGGCGGTGACGATGGCCCTGCTTGATGACGAAACGCCCCCCGGGGAGCGTATGCCCTGGCGTTCGTGGCTACAGGTTGGATTGTATGGTCTGGCGGGATTATTTGGCGGCGTGGGGATTCAGCGCGGCTGGGCGCGCATCTCGCGCCAATTGGGACTGGCGAACGCGGCCCAGGGTGGGCTGCCGGTCAATTTGCCAACATCTACCCCCGCGGCGATTTTCACCGATACCGCCGACGCGGTCGAAGCCGTCAGCAGCGGCGCTAACTCCTTCCTCACCGATCAACCCTTGCTCTGGGAGCGCCTGTGGCCTAACCCCACCAACGGTCTGGGCATCGTCCTGGAATTGATGCTGGCTGCTCTGCCCCTCATCATTTTGCTGGTTTATCTGATGGTATGGTCAGAAAAAAGGAACGCGAATGACGCCAATGCGCGAATATCACGAATAAAATCAAAAGAAAATTCGCGCCGCTCGCCCATTCGTGTTATTCGCGTTGAAAAAAAATCTCGAAACTGGCGGCTCAACATCTGGCAAAAACTGGCCGTTGCTGGCGGATTGCTGGGCTTTCTGGGCATTGGCCTGATTATCAGCGTTAAAATTGGCGGCGGCAGCAACCTGCACAATCTGGATATGTTCCTTGTTGGTCTGATCTTTGTTGCCGCTGCGGCGTGGGAGCATGGCGGGGGGCAGATTCTTGCGAATTTGCAGGAACAGGCCTCGGGCGTTAAGCTTCTCTTTTTATTCCTGGCTTTGATTCCCGCTTTCTTACCCATCATGGATGCCATGCCGCTGGAACTCCCCGAGCAGCAGTATGTCGAGCACACCATCGACTTGCTCATCACTGAGTCCGAGCATGTTGTCGCGCAGGGCGGCGAAGTCTTGTTCATGGATCAACGCCAGTTGATTGCCTTCGGTGTGGTAGATATTCCTATGGTGCCCGAATACGAAAAGAAGCAGGTCATGGATCGCGCCCTGGCGCAAGATATGGAATATTTGATGCCGTTCTACCGCGATCTCGCCGAGCAGCGCTTTGGACTAATTATCACCGATCCGCAGCGCATCCGTTACTCGCGCGAAGAAGAACAATGGGACGCTGAGAACGATGCCTGGGTACAGTGGGTTACGGAGCCGTTGTATTGTTATTACGAACCTAAGTACTCGAAAGACAAGACACATGTCTGGTTCTTTGTCCCGCGTGAAGAAATTGGCGATTGTTCGTACTATCCGTAATAATTCTTACCACAACGGCACACCGTTCGTGCCGCAAGCCGCCGGTGCGAGACGGCAAAGCCACGAAGTTTTTAATCTTTGTGCCTTCGTGTTGTTGTGGTTCAGTTTTTGGAGTTTTTGAATGAATCCATTCAGCCAGCGTGGCAAAACCCTTAGCATTTTCGCCTTTCTCTCTGCTCTCGAGGGGGTTGTCGCGCTTATTTACCTGTTACGCATCCCCGGCGACATGCAAAATGTCTGGCTCATCGGGCTTTCAAAAACGCGCTTCGCTTTGGCGGCTGTGCTGCTAGTCGGGATCGCCGTTTTTGTGTTGGTAGCATTTACCGTCTGGCGCAAACCCCAAACCCTCACGCATCTGCAATCTCTCGCTCAGCGCGGTGAATTTTACTATCCGACAGTGTTCTTTTTCCTGCTCGGTGGCGTTATTGCTGGTCATCTGTTATGGCTCTCTGGCACACTCACCGATGAATTTCTGCATGGCGTGCTGACGCGTTTGGTTCCGCTGATCGCCTGGGGCGGAGTGATGAGTTGGCAATTGCTTCTGATTTTGCCGCTCCTGCGTTACGAAGGCCGTTTGACCTGGAGCGCATCCCAAAAGAGCGTTTTCTGGTTGGGCGCGGGTGTTTTCGCCACTTTGCTGGCACTGTGGGGGATTATCGCCTACACCGGCTTTGGCATCACCCCCGATGTCATGGGCTGGGACGCGCCCGGCGCGCCCGTGATGGCCTGGCAGGGCTGGCTGGCCTGGCTGCTGGGATTACTCTTCCTGCTCGTCGAGCGGATATTGGCCCGCGGCGGGACAGACGCACGCGCCCGGGGGTGGTTCGATCTGGTTATGAGTGTATTGCTCTTTGTGGCCGCCTACACCCTGTGGAGCAGCGCCCCCATGGAGCGCGCCTACTACGCCCCCATGGAGCGCGCCCCCAACTATGAACTTTACCCCTACTCTGATGCTGCCCTCTACGACAGCGGCGCGCAGCGCGTGCTGTTGGGCGAAGGCTTCGGCGGGGTAACGCGCAAGCCGCTCTACGTCATCTTTTTGGTGTTGGCGCACGCCCTGGTGGGCAACGAATACGATGCTGTGACCAATATTCAGGTTTTGCTGCTGGCGCTCATGCCCGTGATTGTCTATTGGCTGACCCAATCGTTGCACACGCGCTTTTCGGGGGTTATCGCGGCCCTGCTGCTGATTCTGCGCGAGCGCAACGCCATTGCCCTCTCTGCCGATATTCGCATTGTCCATTCGAAAATTCTCATGTCCGACTTACCGGTGGGCTTCGGGATTTTGCTCTTCACCTGGCTGATGGTCGTTTGGTTGCGCGATCCCGCCAAACGCCGCTGGATGCCTGTGCTTGCCGGGGGCGTGTTTGGCCTTTCGATGCTGATTCGCTCGAATAGCGTCATCATGCTGGCGGCGATTTTGGTGGTATTCATGATTGTCTTCTTGGGGCGGTTTTACCACAAAGACACAAAGGACACAGGGAATAACGATAAGGCAATACAAAGAGATTTCTCTGTGCAACGAAAAAAAACCCTGCTCCGTGCCTCCGTGGTGATGCTTTCTCCTCTGATGAATGCGCTGCTGCTCTTCTTCCTTGGCCTGGGGCTGGCGATTGCGCCGTGGGTATGGCGCAGTTATCAAATCACCGGGCGAGCTTCCTTCAATGAGACCGGTCAGGTGGCTTATCACGCCGAGCTTTACACCGAGCCGGAAAACGTGGGCAAATTTAAACTCCCGCAACTCCCCGGCGAGAGCGGGAAAAACTATCTCGACCGCCTCAACAAGCACGTTGTCGATTACACCCTTGCAAATCCCGGTGTGGTGGCCGGATTCGTCATCCCACACACGCTCCACAATCAGATTGGGATGCTGCTAACGCTACCGCTCTCGCCCTGGCTGGGACAAGACCCCAATATGGTGGCTTTCAACTACAAAATTGGCGACTGGCCTAGCCTGTGGGAAGATTGCTGCGGCGTGCGTAACTATGTTCAGGCTATGCCGGTTTGGGAGGCAGGTTGGGCGGGTGCGCTCTCGACCGGGATTAAGTTGATGTTGACTTTCAACTTAATGTTGGTTTCCCTGGGTTTAGCCGCGGCCTGGAAGAAGCTCGACCTGGTCGGCTGGATTCCGCTGGTGATGGCGCTGGCCTATAGCCTTAGCACCGCCGTGGCGCGCTTCTCGGGTTGGCGCTTTTCGCTGCCTGTAGATTGGGCCGGGTATATCTATTTCTCTATCGGGTTGGGGCAGTTGAGCCTGTGGGCCGTGGCCTGGCTTTTCCGCAGCCCCGCCGCCGATGAAGCCTTCCCCGCAAGTGAGAGCACCTGGCAGCGCGTGCAGCAGATCGAGCCAGATTTTGGCGCGCCGTTGCGCCCAGCCTTGCTTTCCGCGGTAGTTGTGCTAGGAATCGGTCTCGCGCCGTTGATTGTCGAGAAGGCCATCTCACCACAGGACGCGCCTTTGCCGCAAGTCGAATCCATCGCTGCTTTTGAAGCCGCGGGGTTCAACGCTTTCCCCTCTGGCGAAGGAGCCATCATTTTGCAGGGACGCGCTTTTTATCCGCGCTATTATCTGGCAGGCGAGGGCGAATCTGGCTCGGGCTGGGAAGCTTACCGCCCGCGCGATTACGACCGCCTGGGTTTTACGCTGATTGGCACCGGCGACGTGCAGGTTATTTTGCCCCTCGATGAAATCCCAACCTATTTGCCCAACGGGTCGGACGTGCTGATTGCGGGCTGTGAAACTTCGGATGTGGTCTACGCGGCGGCAGTTCTGATTTGGGACGAGACTCAGCACCTTTTGGCCGCGCCGCCTTCGAGCGAGTCCGTTTGTCCTGCCCCATGACGAAAAATACCATTATGCCGAATCATCACCTCACCGAGGCGCGTAGCCGTGCCATCACATTAAAAATCATCCGCGCTTACGATAATTGGGTTATCCGCACTTATTCGTATATCCGCTTTTTGATTATGAATATGCGGATTTTGGAGGAGATTGAGCAATATCTGCCGACCTCGGGGCAGATTCTGGATGTAGGCTGTGGCTTCGGTCTATTTTCATTTTTCTTTGCCCTGAGCGCCGACAAGCGGAACATGCTCGGGGTGGATATCAACACCCGGCGGATTGCTACCGCCTGCGGGGTGCGCGCCAAATTTGGCCTGGACGAACGCATTTGCTTTGAATCCAGCGATGTGGGCGACTACCGCTTCGACGAGCCGGTGGATGCAATTGTGGTGCTGGATTTACTGCATCATGTACCGGAGAAAGCCGCGCAGCGCCTGGTGGCGCGTTTCGCCGAGATTTTGCCCGCGGGTGGGTTGCTGCTGGTTAAGGATATTACCGCCCGCCCGTGGCTGAAGATGGCCTTCACCTGGCTACTCGATAAGCTGATGGATTTTCGCGGCCCGTTGCGCTACTATCACAAAGATGAAATGATTACGCTGCTGGCAGCGCAGGGCTTTGAAGTGCGCGTGCATCGCATGATTGATATTTTGCCCTACCCGCATGTATTGTATGTTTGCCGGAAATTGGATGATTGATTAACTTGATTTTTGCCAAAGAGTACACAGAACGCACTGAGAAAAAACTCCGTACGCTCTGTGGCTGAAATTTTACGCATGAAAAAAAATTTCTTATCGACCCTGCTTCAAACCTACTTTTGGGCTGCCGCCGCCGGTGCGCTGGCAGCGTTGGTGCTGCTCCTTGCACAACCCAGCGAAGCCGCCAGCGCATGGATTTTTGGCCTCTCCAAGCCCCGAGCTGTCCTGGCTGTCGTTTTGCTCTTAGGGATATTCGCCGCGGTTGGTATCGCTTTGCTGGTGCGCCGTTCATCGCTATGGAGTGAACGCATCTTGGTGTGGGTGCGCAATTGCTGGTTATATTGGGTTAGCCTCATTGCTTCGCTGATCGGTCTGTTCGTTGGTTCTCAACTTTGGCATCTTGCCAACATCGTCGTTGACCCTTACGTGCGCGGATTTCTGACCCGTTTGGTTCCTTTGCTCCTTTTGCTCACCACCTTTAGCTTACAAAGCCTAATTCTCCTGCCCATCCTGCGCCACGGCTGGGATGATTTGCGCGGCGCGTTTACCTCCAAAACCCTGCGCCTCAGCGGTCTCATCTTCGCCCTCATCTTGCTCATCTGGGCTGTCATCGCTCTTACCGGCCTGGGCATCACCCCCGATGCCATCGGCTGGGATGCTCCCGGAGTTCCCTTAACAGTTGGGCTGGTTGGATTCGTCTTATTGGTCGCCCTCATCGGGCTCCTTTGGCCCCTCTGGAACCTCACCCCCCCCTGGAAAAACTTCATCATCTCTATCCTCATCTGGCTCGCCGCCGTCCTCATCTGGCAGCAAGTTCCCACGCACGCAGACTATTTCGCACCCGCGCCGCAGCCGCCTAATTTTGAATTCTATCCCCACTCTGATGCTGCCATACACGATATCGCCGCTCAGCGTTTGCTGATGGGTGAAGGTTTCGATGGTGTGGCGCGCAAACCGCTCTATTCGATCTTTCTAGCCGGGCTTCACTGGCTCGCCGGGGAAGATTACGCCAAAATTGCTCTTTTTCAAATTATGGTGATTGCCCTGTTACCCGTGGGTCTGTATTGGATCACCAAAACCCTGCATGTGCGCGTCTCTGGCTTGATTGCCGCGGCGCTCTTCATTTTGCGCGAGCGCAACGCTCTGATGCTTTCCGGCACCATCGGCGTCTCGAATGTAAAATTGCTCATGTCCGACTTGCCCGCCACGCTCGGCATGGTATTGCTGACCACCCTGCTCGTCTACTGGTTGCGCCAACCGGCCCAACGCCGCGCCGCGCCCCTCGTTATCGGCGGCACCCTCGGCCTGCTGCTGCTCATTCGCCCGCAAATTGTCGTCTTTGTCCCCGCAATATTTGTCCTTATACTAATTGCCGCCTTCCGCCATTCGCCATTCGCAATCCGCTTCTCACTCTCCACTCTCTACTCTCCACTTATCTTTACCCTCGGCCTGACGCTCACCATCCTTCCCTGGTTATGGCGCAGCTATCAACTCATCGGCCAATTCGCCCTTAACGATCCGGCACAAAACGCCTTCCTGACCCAGCAATACAGCCCTACACCTGGAGAGAGCCGCATTGTGCGCAACTCTGGTGAAAGCGACGCTAAATTTACCCAACGCGTAGATGCCTATCTCTCCGAATTTGTGCGCGCCAACCCCGGTTATGTGGCCGGGTTCATCACGCGTCACTTCGCCCACAACTGGGTCGAGGCCTTGCTTGCCCTGCCGCTCTCTCCCTGGCTCGTGCAGGCCGCCGAGAGCGACCTATTCCCCTACTGGCGCGCGCAAGCCGACGATTTGTGGGCTGATTGTTGCTCTCCGGAAGCCTACGTCGGCGCGCAGCCCTTTTGGGATGACTGGCAAGGCGCATTCACCACCGAAAACACCCTCATGCTGGCCCTCAATCTGGGACTGTTGGCGCTTGGCCTGAGCGTGGCTTTTCGTCGAAATCAACTCATCGGTTGGCTGCCGTTGGGCGTGGCGCTGGTTTATATTTCTAGCACCGCCGTGGGCCGCTACTCCGGCTGGCGGCTGCTACTTCCCGCCGATTGGGTGCTGCTGCTGTATCTCTCGATTGGTCTGGGGCAGAGCGTTGTCTGGTCGCGATTTTATATTCAACGTCGTTCCGATAAACTCGTCAGACGCCCGACGTCAGACGTCCGACGCTCTTCAACCTTCAACTTTCAACTTTCAACTATTTTTATAGGAATGTTTTTCCTGGCTCTGGGATTCACCCCCCTAATGCTAGATGCCTTCATCCCTCGGCCTGCTTCCCCTTTCCCGGACCAACACCCCGAGCGATCCAACAAAGTCGTCACGCTGGAACAGATGGCGG
>JACKQG010006230.1_pt1 | contig 12722 bp, 10 predicted proteins | sample 8237621 | NCBI WGS metagenome assembly JACKQG01 (sample SAMN15677084, study PRJNA649215) | marine metagenome | biome: marine; feature: Black Sea; material: saline water; isolation source: suspended particulate matter (SPM) from the Black Sea western gyre | collected 2013-06-09/2013-06-10 | depth...
GCGGTTGACCAGCTCGACGCCGTCGAGATAGCCGGTGTTGAAGCCCGGTCCGACCACCACGGCGAACTGGTGCCAGTCGCCGATCGTGACGTCGAAGCCGGTGTCGAAGCACTGCGGGATGTGGCCGTTGTCGTCGAAGACGGTGAAGTAGACCTTGGTGCTGGTGCCGAAGTGGCCGACTTCGAGGATCAGGCCGGAATTGCCGGTGCCGCCGACGCCGTCGCCCAGGTAGAGCAGCGGGTGGATCTCGTTGACCGGCGGCGCGCTGTCGACGCGGAAGAACACCGAGATGGTGCCCTCGGCCAGGCCGGCGAGCAGGTCGGGGTAGCGGTTGCCGTCCGTGACCTCGACGGACTGCCCGAGGCCGTCGAGCTCGAGCGCGCCGCCGAGCAGGCCGGGGATCCAGGTGCCTCCGGCGGGCAGCGTGCCGTGGAAGCCGTTCGGGCCGGAGTCGCGGACCATGGTGCCGGCGCCGTCATCGAAGGCCCAGCGGGCGACGTGGTCGTCCAGGCCCTGGGCGGGCAGGGCCGGCGCGAAGAGGGGGCAGAGCGGGAGAAGGAGGAGCGGGAGGGGGAGGTCGGACATGGGGGCGGTGGCCGGACCATCGGCGGAACGGAAGAGGGGAAAGTCCAACCAGGAGACCACCCAGCGAAGTGGCCCGTTCCCGAAATTCCGCGCAATTCCGGGCGGATCAGGCCAGCGGAGCCTCGGCGCGGCTGCGCGTCCACCAGGCGGCGATCCGGTGGCAGCCGAGGGTGAGGACCAGGCCGAGCACCAGCCGCAGCACGGGCTGGAAGACCGGCTGCTGGATCCAGAAGCTCGCCGGGTATTCCTCGGACTGGGTGCCGAGCACCACGGTGACCAGGTCCGGCAGCGTGCCGGCGATCATCCAGATGCCGAGCACGGCGAGCGCCGCTGCCTGCCAGTCGGCCGGGCCAGCAGACGGCGGTTTCTCGGCGTCGGCGTCGGCGGGCGGTGGATAGAAGCGGTTCGCCAGGTCCTGGGCCTTCGTGAGCAGGAACCAGGTGGCGAAGAAGTAGACCACGAAGGCGGCGAGGACGGTCCAGCGCCAAGGGGTGGGGAATCGATCGTCGGTTTCGAGTGCATAGACCAGGGCCTGGAGCGCGTATTGCGCGGTCTGCAACAGGAACCAGATCCCCAGCAGGCGGAAGGCGAGCGAAGCGGCGTCGGTGCGGTTCATGATGTTTCACGGGAGATCCAGCCCGCCTTGCGATGCCACCTCGCGGCGAGCCGGCGGGAGCCGAGGAAGAGGACGAAGCCGAAGGCGGCCTCCAGCAGGGTGACGAGCAGGCCGCCCGGTCCCTCCATGCCGAAGGGCGAGCCGGGCATCAATCCGGCGTCGCCGAAGGGCAGGAACATCCAAGCGAGGGAAGAGATCAGGCTTGGGAGAGTCGTCATGAGGAGGAACAGGCCGACGACGGAGAAGGCCACCGCCTGGACCCCGTAAGTGTCGAGCCGGGGAGAGGCCGGCTCCTGCTCGGGCGGGAACCAGGCGCGCGCGAGCCGGCGGGAGAGGAGGTAGAGCAGCCCGGCGAAGGCCAGACAGGTGAAGCCCGGATAGAGGTAGAAGGCGCTCAAGGTGTCCGAATGGCTGTCCTTGACCGCCGGCGGGCTCGGAGGCGGGTACCCGGCTCCCTCGGAGTCCACCGGGTAATCGGCATCCAGGGTGGCGGGAAGGTCCTCGAACTTGCTGCCGTACAACTGCGACGCGCCCAACGCGAGGGAGAGAGAGCCCAGGCCCCAGAGGGCGACCACGATCGCGGTGATCCGCAGAGAAAGGACGGCAGTGTCGAGGCGGCTCATCGGCGGGATCCTCCTAGTGGCGCGGGATAGGGCTCCGGCAGGATACGCCCTGATTCGGCACGGCATCGCTATCTTCTCCAGATCCCCCCGCGCGCCCCCCCGGCGCGCCGCCGGAGTTCCCATGGCAATCAAGCAGCTCACGCCGGAGCAGGTCCGCGACTGGACTCCGGAGCAGAAGGACAAGTGGTGGCTGGAGAACGTCTACCGCGGCGACCTGCCGCAGTTGACGGCGCGCTCCGCGCTGACCGGCTTCGTGCTCGGCACGATCCTGTCGCTCACCAACCTCTACGTCGGCGCCAAGACCGGCTGGACGCTGGGGGTGGGCATCACCTCGGTGATCCTGGCCTTCGGCGCCTTCCGGCTGATGAGCAAGATCGGGATCGCGAAGGACATCTCGATCCTCGAGAACAACTGCTCGCAGTCGATCGCGACCGCCGCGGGGTACATGACCTCGCCGCTGATCTCCAGCATGGGCGCCTACATGATGTACACCGGGAAGATCATCCCGATGCAGCATGCGTTCCCGTGGATGATCAGCATCGCGATCCTCGGCGTGCTGTTCGCCTTCCCGATGAAGCGGCGCTTCGTCAACGTCGAGCAGCACCCCTTCCCCGAAGGGCGGGCGGCCGGCGTGGTGCTCGACACGCTGCACCACGGCACCGGCAAGGAGGGGGTGTTCCAGGCCAAGCTGCTGGCGATCTGCGGCCTGTTCTCGGGCGGCATCTCACTGTTCAAGAGCGAGGTGATCCTGAACAAGATGCGGATCGGCTTCCTGCAGTTCCCCGAGTACCTCGACGGCTGGCTCTACAGCGCCGGCCTCAAGCCGGCGATCCTGGGGACCTCGCTCAAGCAGCTCTCGGTGCGGCCCGACACCGACGTGGTGATGATGGCCGCCGGCGGCCTGATGGGCATCCGCACCGCCTTCTCGCTGATGGTCGGCGCGATCGTCAACTACCTGTGGCTGGCGCCGTGGATGATCTCGCGCGGCGAGATCCTGCCCAGGCTCGGCGCCGACAGCCTCGCCGTCCTGGACGCCGGCGACCCGGTCTTCGGCTTCAAGCAGATCACGCTGTGGGCGCTGTGGTGCGGCGTGGCCATGATGACCACCGCCTCGCTGGTGTCCTTCTTCTCCAAGCCGAAGATGATCTTCAGCGCCTTCTCGGGCATGCTGTCGCGCAAGGGCAGCAAGGAGGTGGACTGCGTGGCCCACATCGAGCTGCCGATGCGGGTCTTCGTGCTCGGCATCCCGCTGGTCGGCGGCGCCGTGGTCCTGTTCGGCCACTTCTTCTTCGGCGTCGACTACGTGCTCGGGATCATCGCCATCCCGCTGGTCTTCATCTTCTCGCTGATCGGCGCCAACTCGACCGCGCTGACCTCGATCACGCCGACCGGGGCGCTGGGCAAGCTCACCCAGCTCACCTACGGCCTGCTGGCGCCGGGCAACGTCACCACCAACCTGATGACCGCCGGCATCACCGGCGAGGTGGCCGGCAACGCCTCCAACCTGATGATGGACATCAAGCCGGGCTACATGCTCGGGGCGAAGCCGCGGCTGCAGGCCATCGGCCACGTCATCGGCATCGTCGCCGGCTCGCTGGCTGCGATCCCGGTGTTCTACATGGCCTTCCTGAAGGGCAGCCCGGACAACCTGATCACCGAGCAGTTCGCGATGCCGGCCGCCACGATCTGGCGGGCGGTGGCCGAGGCCCTGACCAAGGGCCTGGGCGAGCTGCCGGAGACGGCCCAGTGGGCGGCGCTGGCCGGCGGCATCGCCGGCATCCTGCTCGAGCTGGTCAAGGTCTTCACCAAGGGCCGCTTCCCGCTGTCGGCGATCGGCATGGGCCTGGCCTTCGTGATCAGCTTCAACACCTGCCTGGCGATGGCGCTCGGGGCCTTCCTGTTCGCCCTCGCGGGGCGCCTGAAGCCGAGCTGGGCCACTCCGGGCGACAAGAACACGGTCAAGAACCAGGAGCCGATCTGCGCCGGAATCATCGCCGGCGGCGCTCTGGTCGGCATCGGCGTCATCCTGCTCGAGAACTTCGTGTTCACGGCCTGAGAGACCGTCACCCGTCACGGCGCGGCCCCCTCCCCGGAGGGCGCCGCGCCGCTATCTTTTCGGCATGGCCCTGATCCAGCGCGCAGCCAGCACCCCGGAGGAGGTCGAGCTCAGCAAGCCGCTCGACATCCCGCCGGAAGTCGTCGCCGAGATGGATGAAGAGGAGTGGTACGCCAAGGCCTACCGCGGCGAGGACGTCCCCCAGCTCACCTGGCGCGCCCTGCTGATGGGCTCGGTCCTGGGCTTCTTCCTCGCCTTCACCAACCTCTACATCGGGTTGAAGACCGGCTGGCACCTGGGGGTGGCGATCACCGCCTGCATCCTCAGCTATTCGGTGTGGAACTTCTTCCTGGGAATCGGCATCGCGCGCACGCCGATGTCGATCCTCGAGAACAACTGCATGCAGTCGACGGCGTCGGCGGCGGGCTATTCGACCGGCGGCACCATGGTGTCGGCGATCCCGGCGCTGCTGATGCTGTCGGTGACCGCCGCCAGCCCCGGCGGGGTGCACCTCTCCTGGCCGGTGCTGGCGGCCTGGACCTTCTTCCTGGCGATGCTCGGGGTGGTGCTGGCCATCCCGATGAAGCGCAACATGATCAACCAGGAGAAGCTGAAGTTCCCGTCGGGGACCGCCGCGGCGGTGACCCTCCAGGGGCTCTACAGCCACGGCAACACCGCCGCCCGCAAGGCCAAGGCGCTGTTCGGCGCCGGGGTCATCGGCCTGGTGACGCCGCTGCTGATCGCGCTCCAGGCCTTCAAGGACAAGGCCGGCGAGGCCGCCGCGCTGCTGCCCGACAAGTCCAAGCTGTTCGACTTCCTGCCCGGGGTCACCGCCAAGGTGGACGGCCTCAGCACCTACCTCAAGCCGTCGGACCTGACGATCAAGATGGACCACTCGCTGGTCATGGTCGCCGCCGGCGCGCTGGTGGGCCTGCGGGTGGCGGTCTCGATGGTCATCGCCGGCCTGCTGCTGGCCTACTGGGTGACGCCGGAGGCCCTCGACGCCGGCGCCGCCACCAGCGGCGCCAAGGCCTGGAAGGAGATCGGCGTGTGGATCGGCGCGCCGATCATGGTGGCGAGCGGCATCCTGTCCTTCGCCTTCCAGTGGAAGACGATCGGCCGCGCCTTCACCGGCTTCGGCCGCAGCGGAGACCCGGACGACATCGCCTCCCGGGTCGAGGTCCCCGGCTCGTGGTTCCTGCTCGGCACGCTGGTGGCCGGCGGCGCGGTGGTCTACATCGCCTGGCGCTTCTTCGAGGTGCCGCCGCACTGGGGCGCGGTGGCCGTGATCCTGACCTTCATCCTGGCCCTGGTCGCCTGCCGCGCCACCGGCGAGTCGGACATCACCCCGACCGGGGCGATGGGCAAGATCATGCAGCTCACCTACGGCCTCGCGATCCCCCAGAACGCGACCGCCAACCTGATGACCGCCGGCATCACCGCCGGCGCCGCCTCGGCCAGCGCCGACCTGCTGAACGACCTGAAGTCCGGCTACCTGCTGGGCGCCAACCCGCGGCGGCAGTTCCTGGCCCAGTTCCTCGGCATCTTCACCGGCACCGTCGCCACCGTGATCGGCTTCTACTTCCTGGTGCCCGACGTGCAGGCGCTCGAGGAGGACTTCCCAGCGCCGGCCGCCCAGGCCTGGCGCGCGGTCGCCGAGGTGTTCCGCGACGGCTTCGAGAACCTGCACCCGATGGCCCGGGCCGGCGTCCAGTGGGGCCTGCTGGTGGGCGCGGTATTGGTGATCGCCGAGAAGGTCTTCCCGACCGTCAAGAAGTGGCTGCCCTCGGCCACCGGCATCGGCCTGGGCTTCATCCTGCCCTTCAACTACCCCCTGTCGATGTTCCTGGGGGCCCTCGCCGCCTGGCTCTGGACGCGCTCCAACAAGGAGCGGGCCGACGAATTCACGGTCCCGATCGCCTCGGGAATCATCGCCGGCGAGTCGATCATGGGGGTCGGCGTGGCGATCGTGAACACGGTCGCTTTCTGACGCGGCAGGGCCCTCCCGGGCCCCCCGCGCTCTGGTATCATGGAGGGATTCCGATCATGAGAGTGATCGTTCTGGTTCCGCGCCGGCCCAAACCACGCGGGATCCGCCCGCCACACCTGGCGACAGTCCTGAGTCGCATCCATCCGATGGAGAACAGGGGATACCCTGGGCTCTAGCGATGCGCCTCGGGAATCCCCTCAAGAAGCCATGGGTCATTCCGAGTTCCCCGACAGCCCCCTCACCGCGACCTCCCAGAGCTACGTCCCCCGGACCTCCACCAGGATCCGAGGCACGAACGGCAAGCCCGAGGCCGACGCCTTCCCCCAGGACGACGCCTCGAACGGCCAGGAGCGCCGCGCCGGGACCTCGGTCCTCGGCATGGGCAGCGCCCTGCCGCCGAACGTGGTCAGCAACGCCGAGGTCGCCGAGCGCACCGGCCTGACCGAGGACTGGATCGTCCAGCGCACCGGCATCCAGGAGCGGCGCCACTCTGCCCCGGGGGTGCGGCCGTCGCTGCTGGGCGCCGAGAGCGCCGTGAAGGCCATGGAGCAGGCCGGCGTGAAGCCCGAGGAGCTCGGCTTCATCCTCTGCACCACCCTGACCCCCGACACGCCGGTGCCGGCGACCGCCTGCTGGATCCAGGCCGAGATCGGCGCCAATCGGGTGCCCGCGATCGACCTGAACGCCGCCTGCAGCGGCTTCCTCTACGGCTGGAAGATCGCCGACGCCCTGATGCGGTCCGACGCCAGCATGGGGCCGATCCTGCTGGTGGCCGTCGAGCAGATGTCCCGCATCGTCGACCCGACCGATCCGCACACCTGCGCGATCTTCGGCGACGGCGCCGCGTCGGTGGTGATCGGCCGCGCCGAGGCCGGCTTCGGCCTGCTGGGCTGCACCCTCGGCGCCGACGGCGCCGGCGCCTCCCTGATCCAGGTGCCGGCCGGCGGCGGCCACCTGCCCGCCTCCCATGAAACGGTCGACGCCGGCCTGCACTACCTCCAGATGCAGGGCCGGGAGATCTTCAAGCTGGCGGTCAACGAGATGACCGGCGAGTGCGAAGCGCTGCTCAACGAGCTCGGCATCGACGCCGACGAGATCAAGCTGGTGGTCCCCCACCAGGCCAACGCCCGCATCCTGGACTCGGTCGCCCGCCACCTGGGCGTGGCCGACCGGATCCACGTCAACATCGCCAAGGTCGGCAACACGGTGTCGGCCTCGATCCCGCTGGCGCTCGAAGAGTGCGCCACACAGGGCAAGCTCAAGCGCGGCGACCTGGTGCTGCTCACCGCCTTCGGCGCCGGGCTGACCTGGGGCGCGGCGGTGGTGCGGTGGTAGGGGCTTAGCGCCCCGCCGCCCACAGCGCGCCTTCCACCAGGTGCTGCTGGAAGCGGGCGTCGTTCCACACCTCGGGTCGGTGGCCGAGGCCGGTGTAGAAGACGCGGCCCTGGCCTTCGTCGCGGATCCACGAGATGGCGACGTCGCGGTCCTCGCGGTAGATGCCGTCCTTCTCCATGTCGGTCGCGGCGTGGTCGAGCCCCATCAGCACGGTCAGCCGCTCGCGCGACCACGGCTCCTTGTGCTGGTAGATCTCGTCGGCGATGCGGAAGCTCTCGCCGAGGTGGGCGGTGGCCGGGTGGTCGGTGACCTCGACCTCGACGCCGACGTCCTCGTTCCACGGGTGGCCGGCGAAGTAGCCGCCGATCATGAGGCCGTAGTCGGTCCACTCGTACCAGGTGTCGGTGGCGCAGTGGGAGCCGACCAGGCCGCCGCCGCCGCGGACGAAGCCGAGCAGCATGGCGCGCTGCTCCTCGCTCCACGGCAGCTCGCCGGTGGTGTAGAGGAAGACCCCGTCGAAGCCGTCGAGCGAGTCGGGCGCCTCGCGGCTGACGACGACCTCGAAGCGCTGGTCGTCGGCGGCCCACTCGGCCCACTTCGCCTCCACCAGCGACGGTGCGCCGTCCGCGCCGGGCTTGGCGACGCCGTGTTCGAAGCCAGCGGAGTAGACGTGGACGTAGATCCGCGCCGGGCCGTCGGGCGCGGCGGCGCAGGACAGGGGCAGCAGGGCGAGGAGGATCGGGATCAGGGGAGGGCGCATCGGGTGTTCCGGGAAGAGGGTCAGCCTTCGAGGCTCAGCTGGGCGGGGTCGACGGCGACGGTCTGCCGCGAGCGTATCGCCTGGTCGGCGAGGATGCCGAGCACCGTGGGCGCAAGGGCGTCGACGCCGCTGCAGACCGGTTCGCCGCCTTCGAGCACCGCGGCGACGAAGTCGTGCAGCGTGTAGTAGACCGGCGGGTTCGGCAGGCCCATGCCCTCCTTCAGCTTGCCCTGGTCGGCGAGCTGGGTGGCGTTCGAGATCAGGGTGATGCCCTCGTCCTTGAAGAACTGCTCGCGGTGGGCGTAGACCTCCCAGCCCTGGGTGACGGCGTCGGACTCCTTGAACAGCCAGGCGTGGGTGCTGGCGAGCTTGATCGTGCCGTGGGTGCCGCGCAGCACCAGGTGCTCGCCCTCGAAGCTGTTGGCGAGCGAGGCCTCGAAGCCCATCCGGCGTTCATCGGGCAGCGCGAAGTCGAGGGCGACGGTGTCGGCGACCTCGCGGCCGTCCTTGTGGAGGAGGATCGCGCCGCGGCCGGTGACGGACTCGGGCCTCTCGCCGGTGAACCAGAGCAGGGCGTCGAGGGCGTGGCTGGCGACCTCGCCGGGCAGGCCGGCGCAGCGCGCCGGGTCGAGGCGCCAGTTGAGCAGGCGCTCGCGCTCGTCGCTCGGGGCGACGGCGCGCCAGGTCGCCTTCTGGAACCAGCCGCCGCGGACGGACACCAGGTCGCGGACGCCGCCGGACTTGAAGATCGCGCGCGCCCGCTGGTAGGTCGGGTTGGAGCGGGCCTCGGAGCCGACCGCGAAGACCGTGCCGGCGGCGCCGCCGGAGGCGGCCAGGGCGCGCGCGTCGTCGAGCGTGTGGGCCAGCGGCGCCTCGCACCAGACGTGCTTGCCGGCGGCCAGCGCGGCCTCGGCCACGGCGCGGTGCTGGTCGGTGGAGGTGGCGACGAACACGGCCTGGAGGCCGGCCTCCTGCTCGAGCATCTGCTCGACGTTGTCGTGGCGCGCGGCGTCCTTGGCGCGCCGGCCGCCGCTGCGCAGCTTGCCGGAGTCGCGGTCGCAGATCGCCTGCACGATCACGCCGTCGATCTTGGCCAGCTCGTCGAGGATCTCCTTGCCGCGGGCGCCGGTACCGACCAGGCCGACGCGCAGCTCGGCGCCGGCGGGCAGCTTCGGGAACAGCCGGTCCAGCTCGGGGACCAGGGCCAGGCCGGCGAGGCCGCCGGCGGAGCCGCGGAGGAATTCCCTTCGGTCGAGGTCGTTCATGTTCGTGCGTGGCCGCGGTTCAGGCGCAGGCCTTCCAGGAGACGGGGGCGGCGGCGCCGGCGAGCAGCGCGGTCGACCAGGCGTCGGCCGCGGCGGCCGTCGAAGCGGTCACCACGGCGAGTTCGCCGGCGGCGGGAGCGCCGCGGGCGGGGTCGATGACGTGGCCGAGGCGCGCGCCATCGGCCAGGATGGTACGGCCGTGCTGGCCGGAGACCGAGAGCGCCCGGTCGCGCAGCTCGACGCTGGCGAGGACTCGCTCGGGATCTCGTGGGTGGCGCACCCCGACGCGCCAGGCCGGCTGGTGCGGCGGGGCGCCGAAGGCGAGGAAGGTGCTGGAGCCGCCGTGGAGCAGGAAGTGTCCGAGGCCGGCGTCCCGGAGCGCTTCGGCGGCCCGGTCGAGCGCCACGCCCTTGCCGACGCCGCCGAGGTCGAGCTGCAGGCCGGGGCGGCGGAAGCGGACGGTGCCGGCCGCCGGGTCGAGTTCGAGGGCGTCCAGGCCGACCGCGGAACGCTGTTCCGCGACCGAAGCGGCGTCGCTGCTGGTGCCGGCGCCCGGCGTCCGCTCCGGATCCTCGCGGAACCCCCAGGCCTCCATCAGCGGCGCCACGCTCGGGTCAAAGGCGCCGCCGCTGTCTCGGTACACCCGGCGGCACAGCACGAAAAGCTCCAAAAGGCGCCCCGGCACCTTCACCGGCCGCTCCCCCGCCTCGCGGTTGACCTTGTTCAACAGGCTGCCGAGGGAGAAGGCGGACAGCTCGCGATCGGTGGCCTCGATCTCCGCCCGTGCTTCCTCGGCCGCCACCCGCAGCCGGCGGGAGTCCGCCCCGCACAGGACGAACTCGAAGTCCGTCCGCATCGCGCGGAATGCCAGCCGGTGCGTCTCCGTGGCCATGTCTGCCGCCGGGGGGCTCGGGGCCGGCGGAGCGGAATTCTAAGCCACCGGCGGGCGGGGCACAGAGGGAGGAGGTGAGCGCTCGCGGACCTCCGCCGGGGTCACTCCACCCTCAGGCCTCTCTTCCGGTAGATCCTCTCTCGAATCCAGGGTCTGGTGAGGGACGATGCAATGACCAAGGCGGCATAGACCAGGGCCAAGCCACCGCTGATCACGAGGAACAGGAAAACCAGGATGAGTGCCCCCTCCTCGGCTCCACTCCTGCCCCAGGTTCGAGCCATTTGGTGGCCGCCCGTCCCCCTTCCGACACTATCCGGGGAAAAGCCGCAGCTCGCATGTGGGTTCAAATGCGAACCAAACCATTCACGCGGAGGCGACTTGCGACCGCGGCCACAACAGTGGATGATGGAAGCACCGCGCGCCGGCTTCGCCTGGCGCTCCGGACACCTGCCTTAGTCCGGCTCAACTCGACAGCGATAGGATCCAGTCTCCGCCTCGTTGTTCTCCTCGTAGGTGATGTCAATTTCAAGATCCAGGGAGGAGCCCTCTCTGGTTCCGACTATGTGCATTGACGCCCACGGGTTCACACTCCCTGGAGGCCATTTCCCAGCAGCTCGGTCTCTGGGGGTAAGGACGATACCTTTCGAGTCAGGCGCCTCCCGGACGATGGCATTCTCGAACGCACTGGCTAAAGCCCACACAGCCGAGCCGCACTGGACACCAAGGAACTCAACCTGAACTGGCCATTCAGAATCCAGAATGCCTACCGCCCGGTCTGTGACCATCCTCACTGGCCACCTCACCGAAGTTGTCCACTTTCCATCCTCGACGTCCCAATCAACGGACAGCTTTGACGTCAGTGAGCCACCTGTCGGCTTTGGAATGGTGATCACCCGTCTCGAGCTACCAGAAAAGAGCATCTCTGTGGAGAACCGGAACAAAGTCTCTTCACTGATCGCGATTCCACCCACCTGAGCCCCTTTCAACTCTCCGTGGTGGGCAGTGCTTGACAAGTTACAAAGCTCACTTTGGAGTTCAACTCCACTAAGGACGGCTTGGCTCACAGGCATTTGCCCCTTGCCATCATTGCTGCACGATGCCAATGACCACCCTACCCCAATGACAAGGGCAACACGCAGCCACCTCAAAGCTGTACCGTTCACGTTAATCTGTCGCCTTTGACGCCGTCGAGCGGCACGCCGCCTCGGGTCCTTTTGACGAGTCCGTATCCATCCAGCGTCGCGTAGATCGCTCCACGCTCTGCTCTCCGGCGCGCACGCGCCGTGCTCGCGCCCTGCACCGCCTGTTCGACGGCTGAGCACGCGGTTTGATAGAAGCCTGCATGGCTGTCTGGAGTGTAGCACGAGACCATTTCCTCGTAAGCCACCTCCCGCGTCCGCCAAGACAAGACCTTCCGCGGGGTCTCCCGGTCGGTCCGGCGCACCACCGGCGCTAAGCGCCAGCGTCCGGCGGCTCCCCACGTCCCGCAGCGCCAGCCCGTAGACCTTCTCCCCGTCCACCCGCCCCAGCAGCGTCGCGTCCATGCACCACATCGCGCCACGCCGCGCCACCGCCACCGTCTGTCCAGCGACATCCAGTCTTACGGTTAAAGGCGACATCCACTTTTATGGGTTCGGATTTCTCGAAAGGCGTTGGTATTCAGGGACTTGCGCGCCAGGCGCCACCCTTGGGCGACACCCGGCTTCGCGGGTGTCGCCGTCCCTCAGCCCTCCGGCTCGAAGACCTCGAGCTGCAGCGAGGCGCGGACGACTTCCCTGGCCTCCTTCACCCCGCGCACCAGGCCGAGGCCGATCATCTGCGACAGGGCGTTGCCGATCGCGGTGGCCTCGTCCGGGCCGGCGACCACCCGCCGCCCGGTGGCCGCGGCGGTGAGGCGGTTGAGCAAGGTGTTGCGCGCCCCGCCGCCGACGACGTGGAGGACCTCGCAGGTTTCGCCGGTGAGCTCTTCGAGCGTGGTCAGGGTGGCGGCGTAGGCCTCCGCCAGGCCGTCGAGGCAGCAGCGCACCAGGGCGCTGGGGTCTTCGGGGACCGGCTGGCCGGTGCGGCGCGCCCAGGCCTGGATCTTGGCCGGCATGTCGCCGGGCGCGAGCAGGGGCTCGGCGGCCAGGTCGAGCCGCGTCGGACTCGGTCCCGCCGCGGCGGCGAGCCGGGCCAGCTCCTCGTAGCTGAACTCCGCACCGCCGCGGGCGAAGGCCCGGCGGCACTCCTGCACCAGCCACAGCCCGGTGATGTTCTTCAGGAAGCGGAAGCTGCCCGCCATCCCCCACTCGTTGGTGAAGGACGCGGCGCAGGCAGCGGGGCCGAGCAGTGGCGCCCGACGCTCGACTCCGAGTAGGGACCAGGTGCCGCTCGACAGGAAGGCCCAGCGGCGGTCCGCCGCCCCCGGCACCGCCAGCACCGCGCCGGCGGTGGCGTGGGTCGCCGGGGCCACCACCTGGGGTTCGGCGCCGGCGCCGGTGGCCTCGCGCACCTGGGGCAGAAGCGCGCCGCGGACGCCTCCGGGCGGCACGAGCTCGCCGAGCACGCGCACCCGCACGCGGCGCCCGGGGCCCAGCCCGCGCCCGCCGTCGCCGGGGGGC
>JACKQG010006231.1_pt1 | contig 12721 bp, 10 predicted proteins | sample 8237621 | NCBI WGS metagenome assembly JACKQG01 (sample SAMN15677084, study PRJNA649215) | marine metagenome | biome: marine; feature: Black Sea; material: saline water; isolation source: suspended particulate matter (SPM) from the Black Sea western gyre | collected 2013-06-09/2013-06-10 | depth...
GCCACCGCATCGGTCAGGCTTGGGTTGAGTAGCTTGCGGCGCCGGATTGAGTAGGAACGAAGTGACGTATCGAAATCATCGAAACCACCAATGCTACCCGAAACGTAAAATTTAATACTGAAAATTACCTAAAAGGAGAGCAATATGGAAGAATATAAGGTTCTGGTAATTGAGGATGATGAGACTGCCAGGGAACAACTGGCAAAAGTTATCCAGAAAGAAGGGTTCGAAGTTGTGATGGCGGAAGACGGTCGGGTAGGTCTGGAAATGTTCAAGAACGAACATCCGGAGATTGTCATCACCGATTTGAAGATGCCGGGCATTGATGGGCTGGAAGTAATGCGTAAAGTTAGACGCTTTTCAACTAATGTTCCCATCATACTCATTACTGCTTATGGTGAAACTGATACAGCTATCTCAGCGCTGCGTGAAGGAGCGCTGGACTACCTTAAAAAACCACTTGACCTGGAACTATTAATCCTGGCCTTAGGAAGGGCAAGAGAAAAAATTATTGAATATAAAAAGGCGCCTCCTTTCCCAAATCTGCTGTTAGCTGACGATGAGGAAATGACTCGAAGACGCCTTGCAAGAGTGCTGGAAAAAGAGGACTGGAAGGTTTTTCAGGCTTCCGATGGCGAAGAGGCATTGAACGTTTTTCAACAGACCAAAATTGATATTGTCTTACTGGACATTAAGATGCCCAAAAAGGATGGGATTCAGACATTACACGAAATGCGAAATATTACCGCTAATTTTGAGGCAATAATTCTTACAGGTTATGGTGATGAATCAAGTGCGATTCAAGCAATGCGTGATGGGGCAATAAATTTCCTAAAAAAACCGATTGATTTAGACCAGATGGTAGTTTCGGTGGAAAAGGCAATAGAGAAACTGACCTCCGATAGGGCTTTGAAATATCGTATTCGCGAACTTGAACTGGCACAAGAGATTATTGCCAAAATTACTACTGAGAAAGAAATTGTTGTTGATGTTCGTAAACATATCCCAAAACAGGTCAGAGATTTTGCCCAGAAGTTACTTGATGCTATGCCGGTGGGCCTGGTTGTTTTAGACAAAGAAATGAAAATTTGGTATGCCAATCGTCATTTAGCTGGGATAATTGAATACCAAGGAGAACAAATTGACGAGGAATTTGTACAAAGGTTGGGTGAGGTTGGAGGCATTAGAGAACTCTCTTATGATTCATTAATGTATACTGTCAATAAACTTTTTGAATCACCAATAGGGACATTAGAAAGCATAAGTATTGGCAAAGATGCATACCTTACATTAGCAACAATGACAATTTTAGGTGATGAAAAGAAAGAAAATGTTGTTCTGATATTACTACGAGGTGAAAGGATTTGACGTACTCCCGTACGCATTAATTTAAGATAAGCGAATGCCGGTTGAGGCTTGGGTTCAGGTTGAGCGAACGCCGGTTGAGTAGGTTTCGAACGGAGTTCGAAACTGTATCGAAACCAAGTGAGCGGTAACAATATGCTTAGTCATACGCCCTTCGCTTGGTTTCGATACGTCACTTCGTTCCTACTCAACCGGCGCTACGGGCTGCTTGATTAGCTTAACTTGATACGCATGGGGATAACCCTTTGTTAAGGGGGAATCCGTTGTTTCTTGAAGGGAAAATTTAATCAAAAGAAACACTAAGGAATTTAAAAAATGAACACAAAAACAGTTCTTATTGTTGAGAACAATGAGATAACCCAGGAACTATTAGAGGTGCAAGTAAAAAGAAATTTCTTCCGGACGCTTTTAGCGGCTGATGGCAAAACAGCCTTGAAAACTTTTTCGGAGGAAGAAATAGATATTTTGCTTCTTGATGTAAAGCTCCCGGATATAGATGGTCTTGAAGTTCTCAAGAAGGTTAAGGAGAAAAAGCCTAATTGTGAAGTAATCATCATCACTGGTTTCGGAATTCAAGAGATTGCTAGTCAGGCTTTTAGAACAGGCGCCATTGACTATATTGAAAAGCCCGTAAAAATGGATGAACTTTCCGCGGCATTGGGAAGGGCTCGAGAGAAATTAGCTGGAAAAGAAGGAATTTCCTATAAGAATACGCTTCTGGTGCTTGATGATGAAGTGATAATTGTTGAACAACTGAAAAAATTTTTGGCAAAAGAGGGCTATGAGGTCTTCAGTGCTTATAACGGTAGAGATGGACTAAATGTTATTGGGAATAATAAGATCGATGTAATTATAACCGATATTAACATGGGTGATATGGATGGAATTGAGGTACTTCAGAGAGCCAAAATACTTTATCAGGATATTGAGGGGATTATGGTTACTGGTTATTATGACCAGGAATCCGCAATAAAATCACTTCGCGCCGGCGCAATTGATTATATCACCAAACCAATTAATCTCGATGACCTGCTCTCTTCAGTCGAGAACGCCATTGAGAGAATCAACCTTAACCGGAGTAGTTTATATAGAAATAGAGAACTAAAGATACTAAAGATTAAATCAGAGATTATTTCCAAGATGAATAAGGAATTGGAAAGAAAAATTGAAGCCGCCGAAGCTGCCAATCGCGCTAAAAGCGAATTTTTAGCTAACATGAGCCACGAGATTCGCACTCCCTTGAACGGCATTATCGGTATGACGGAACTCGCGCTCAATACGGAACTTACGGCAGAACAGCGAGAATATTTGGAGATAGTGAATACGTCAGCGGATTCTCTGTTGGGGGTAATTAACGACATCCTCGACTTTTCTAAAATCGAGGCGAGAATGCTTGCCCTTGAGCCTATCGACTTTAACCTGCGCGACAGCCTCGGCGACACCATGGACACGCTCGCCTTGCGAGCTCACGAGAAGGGGTTGGAACTTGCTTACCACATCCGCCTCAATGTGCCGGGCGCTTTGGTGGGCGACATTGCCCGCTTGCGGCAAATCATTGTCAACCTGGTCGGCAACGCCATCAAGTTTACTGAACGGGGTGAAGTGGTGTTTTTAGTCGAGACGGAGTCACGGACGGAGAACGAGATTTGTTTGCACTTTACCGTTACCGACACCGGAATCGGAATCCCACCTGAAAAGCAACTGTTAATCTTCGCCCCCTTTGTACAGGCGGATGGTTCAGCGACGCGCAAGCACGGCGGTACCGGGCTCGGTCTGGCGATTTCGGCTCAACTGGTCGAAATGATGGGTGGGCGCATCTGGGTTGAGAGCAAAGTTGACAAGGGCAGTACTTTCCACTTCACCACACGTTTTGCCCTGCAGGGAGAGAAAGCAGTGGAGCCAATTTCGGTGGCGCCGGTAGATGTACAAAAAACAACGGATGACTTCGTCCTCCTTACCAAAGGGGGGAGGGAGTTGTTACCGCGGGGGTTGCCCGTGTTGGTGGTTGAAGACAATGCCACGAACCGACGTATACTCGAGGAAATGCTAAAAAACTGGCAAATAAAACCTACGACGGTGGACGGTGGGCGGTCGGCGTTGGCGGAAATGAAGCGGGCGGTGGACAAAGGTTCGCCTTTCCCTCTGGTGCTTCTCGATTCCAACATGCCTCAGATGGACGGCTTTGCTCTGGCCGAGCGGATTAAGCAGACTCCAGAACTAGCTTCAGCTATCATCATGATGCTGACCTCCGCCGCCCAGCCTGGTGACGTCGCCCGTTGCCGAGAGTTGGGCATTGCAGCCTACCTGACAAAGCCCATCAAGGAATCCAACCTATTGGACGCTATCATGACAGCACTCGGCACACCGGCAGAGAAAAAAGAACAACTTCCCCTGGTTACCTCTCATCCGTTACGCGAAAGCGGACAACGTCTCCACATCCTTCTGGCTGAAGACAATGCCGTCAACCAAAAGATGGTGGTCCGTATGCTCCAGAAGCGTGGACACACAGTTGTGGTGGCTTCGGACGGCAGAGAAGCGCTTGACTTCCTTGAAAAGGAGGCGTTTGACCTTGTGCTGATGGACGTGCAGATGCCCGAGATGGATGGACTCAAAGCGACCGCTGTCATCCGCGAGAAGGAGAAGCTAACCGGCGCGGTTCACGAAATACAACCCCCTAACAACCTCCTAACAACCCCCCTGCCCCCCTTAAACAACCCCCCTGCCCCCACAACCCCCCTACCCCCCTTTGGTAAGGGGGATAAGGGGGAAGCGCGAAGCGCCGAGAACCAACGAAGGTGCCAGTTCGAGGCTGAACGTAGCGAACATATACCGATTGTTGCCATGACTGCCTACGCCATGAAAGGCGATAAGGAGCGCTGTCTGGAGGCGGGCATGGACGGCTATGTCTCCAAGCCGATTAAGGCACAGGAACTATTTGATGCTATTGAGAGCCTGGTAAAGGAAGTCTCCGCGACTTCCCCTACCGACGAAGCCGAAACAGCCGCACCGGCAGAGCAAAACGCTGACGAAATATTCGACAAGACCGCTGCCCTGGAGGGCATCGATGGCGATGTGGAACTTCTAATGGAGTTAGCTGGAGCGTTTCTCGAAGAGTATCCTAAGCTGTTGTCCGAAATTCGAGAAGCCATCGCACGAGACGACAGCACAGCACTCATGCACGCCGCCCACACACTCAAAGGTTCGGTGGGCATCTTTGCTGCTAATATCGCTTTCGAAGCAGCGCTGAAACTGGAAACGATGGGTCGCGCTGAAGATTTAGCTAATGCAGAGGAAGCATACGCGGCCCTGGAAGAAGAACTCAAGCGACTCAAACCGGCGCTGGAAGCGTTTGGGAAGTAAGAAACCCGTTTTCTCCGAGAAAATATTCGTTTTGATTTCACTTCCAAATAGAAATCAAAACAAAAACGGGTTTCTGGCCTACTTGGTTTCTGAGTAAAATTGGAGGAAAGATTTATGAATCAGCCCATCGAGATTTTGATTGTCGAAGACAGCCCGACGCAAGCTTTGCAACTTCAACGCATTCTTGAAAAGCACAACTACCAGGTTTCAGTTGCTAACAATGGCAAGGAAGCCATCGCCTACATGAGCGAGCATAAGCCGACGATGGTTATCAGCGACATCATAATGCCAGATATGGATGGCTATGAACTTTGTCGGCAAATGAAGGAGGATGAGAACCTTGAAGAGATACCGATTATTCTTTTGACCAAACTTTCTGACCGTGAGGATATGATCAAAGGTCTGGGCCTGGGAGCGGATAACTTTATCACAAAGCCCTACAGAGAGAGCGTTCTAATCTCTCGTGTACAGTTCCTTCTTGAAAATTTCGAAATGAAAAAAAAGGAGGACAAAGAAAAGCAAAAGGTCAAAAAAACCGAAGTCAAATTCTTAACAAGAGTTAAAATCAAATTTTTAACCGCCCCTTCTAAGATGACGAATCGAATTATGCTCTGGTGGTTTAGATCTTTGATGAAAGGTGATGATTAGTCCACTACTACTGCACTGTTAAATATGTTTTGACAAAGATCCGATGGATTTGGCAATCCATCGGGAGCGGCACCGCGGCCGCTCGTCGTGGATTGGCAAATCCACGACATAAAAAGCATTTTTATCAACACTTATTTAACAATACACTATCGGTTTATGAAAGGGATTAAAATGCTTACAACAGAAAAAGACAGTAGCAAAAATAAGAATTCTAATTCTACGCCGTCACTTACGCTACGGGTATCTGAAGCGCTTCCCAAGGATGTCGGTCGTGGTATAGCTCGGCTCGACCCAGAAGATATGAAGCGCCTTGATGTAAATTTAGGCGAAATCATAGAAATTACCGGTAAGAAAAACACTGTTGCCAAGGTATTGCCTACATATCAGGAAGATCGAGGCAAAAATATTATTCAAATTGACGGCATTATTCGCGACAATACTCAAGCAGGAATAGATGATAAAGTACAAATTCGGAAGGTAGAGGCTCATCCGGCAAACAAAATTGTTTTAAGCCCGATGACGCTTCTTGGCGCACGACCTGAAGAGGAACATAGTCGATACATCGGACGCTTGATGGAGGGTATGCCCGTCATAGCGGGTGATAGAGTACGCGCTACCCTCTTTGGTTCCAGGATGCAGGATTTCAAAATTGAGTCTACTACCCCTGATGGGGCAGTCATTATATCATCGAGGACTTTGATTCGGATTAAAGAGGAGGGTGTTCCGACTGCACGTCGGGACGGAAAAATTACTTATGAGGACATTGGTGGCTTGCACAAAGAGATTCAGCGCGTGCGAGAAATGATAGAACTTCCTCTTAGATATCCACAAGTTTTCGACCGACTTGGCATAGATGCCCCAAAAGGTGTGTTGTTGCTTGGACCTCCTGGTTGCGGTAAGACGCTTATCGCCAGAGCAGTCGCCAGCGAAACTGACGCCTACTTTTTGTCAGTCAGCGGGCCAGAAGTAATTCACAAATTTTACGGTGAATCGGAAGCAAAACTAAGGCAAATCTTTGACCAGGCTGCGAAGAACGCACCGGCTATTGTTTTCATCGACGAAATTGATTCTATCGCACCCAAACGCGAAAAGGTCGTCGGCGATGTAGAAAAGCGTGTAGTTGCCCAACTTTTAGCTTTGATGGATGGATTAAAAGAACGTGGGCAGCTAATTGTAATAGGTGCTACTAATATTCCAAATGCCCTTGACCCGGCTTTACGCAGACCCGGACGATTTGACCGTGAAATTTCAATCGGTATCCCTGATAAATTCGGACGCTTGGAGATTCTTGAAATTCACACCCGCGGCATGCCTCTGGACGATGATGTAGACGTAGAACGTCTCGCTGAAATTACCCATGGATATGTCGGTGCCGACCTTGAAGCCCTATGTCGAGAAGCAGCAATGGTAGCGTTGCGCCTCATAATCCCGAATATAGATTTTAGCATGGAATCTATACCTTATGAAGCATTGCTTGAACTACAAGTGACGATGGATAATTTCATGAGGGCTTTTGCGGAAATTGAACCTTCTACAACTCGTGAGGTGTTTACGGAAGTCCCAGATGTGAAGTGGGATGATATTGGCGGTTTGGAATCAATCAAACAGGAACTTCAAGAAGCGGTAGAATGGCCGCTAAAGCATGGCGGTGCCTTTGAATATACAAACATTGCTCCTCCGAGGGGAATTTTGCTACACGGCACTCCAGGAACGGGAAAGACAATGCTGGCAAAAGCGGTAGCGACGGAAAGCGAAGCGAATTTTATTTCGATTAAGGGCCCGGAGCTGTTAAGTAAATGGGTGGGTGAGTCGGAGGCTGGAGTTCGCGAAGTATTCAAAAAAGCCCGCCAAGCTTCGCCCTGCATCCTCTTCTTGGACGAACTGGATGCAATGGCACCTTCTCGTAGCGGCGGCACCAGCGATTCGCATGTGTCCGAACGCGTAGTCAGTCAGCTTCTGACTGAAATGGATGGGATAGAGGATATGCGCGGTGTTGTGGTATTAGCAGCTACAAACCGATTAGATATAATTGACACAGCACTTTTGCGCCCTGGACGTTTTGACCTACTCCTGGAGTTGCCTACTCCCGATGAAACGGCCCGACGAACAATCTTTGAAGTGCATACGAAAAATAAACCGATAGCAGATGACATTGACTGGAATATACTTGTAAGGGAAACCGATGGTCGCGTCGGAGCAGATATTGAATTAATTTGTCGTAGAGCAGCAATGCTGGCAATTCGAGAATTCCTCAAGAACAAGGATAACCTTGGTGACGGAAAACCAGATTATTCATCAATTAAAATCCGCATGGAACATTTTATAAAAGCAATGGAGATTCTATCATGAGAAAATTATTGTGCGTTCCCATAATGCACACAGAAGCTGACATGGGGTCGCTAAAAGAATCGATTCGTTCACAATTTCCTTCACAACAGCGCTGGCATACACATCAACAGCAGATAGATAACCTTTGGAACGAAATAACTCAGCAAATTGTCAATCTGGGTCTTGATTACGAACGAGTGCGCATCTATCAAGATGGCTTGCCCATTTGCGGTAGTGAATTAGATATTATCCGTGATTTAGCGTCGCGGGGTAGTAAAAATCACCAATTGGTCCTATCCCTCGTGGAAAAGGGGGCAACACTTGAAGGGACTGAAGATATCAACCTTTTGCTCGAGGAATACAATTACATCAAAGCCATTTCTCAAAACAAAAGCGAGGAAGAAGTTAAACGCACTTTGGAAGAGTATCGGGAAAAAAGCCGGACTTTGCTTCAAAAACGTGATGATTTTATCGCTGAACGTATAGATAGTACCCTCAAAGATGGCGAGATAGGAATTTTGTTTATTGGAGTAATGCACGAAGTAGAAAAAAAATTGCCCGATGATATTCAGGTCAATCACTTAGTAGAATGGCATTTTTCTGTTGAGCAGTCGTAACAGTAAACTCGTAGGTCGAATTTCACAATTCGACGAGGAAATGTCGAAATATGAATTTCGACCTACAAGGTTCGTCTTTTAAGTGAAGAGGTGTAAAACGTAAACTCGTAGGTCGATTTCGATACGCCTTCGGCTGGTTTCGATACGCCTTCGGCTACTCAACCCAAGCCTCAACCCGGCGCCTCAATCCAAGGAATTTCCAAATTCGACCTACATTTTGAGCTGGAAGAAGGGAGGGAACCTGATGGAAGAAAAAACTGTTAATAGCGATGATACACTAGAGATTTTGGAGATTATCACAGATTTAATCTCCAATTTGGATATCGATGTCATTTTAAACAAGATTGGCAACTCCGCTGGAAGATTAGTACTTGCTGAAGGAGCTTCAGTTATGCTGTTTGATGATGAGAAGCAATATCTACGCTTCATAGCAGCTTCAGGGGAGAAAGCTCACATCCTGCGCAGAATTACTGTGACCGAGGGTGTAGCCTGGGATGTGGCTCAAAGTAGATTCTATTCATTACCCACAATTCCATGTGTTGTAAAAAATAAGAAACCGAGTTTTTCCCAAAAACTCGGTTTATGTGAACAAAATGTAGGCATACGAGATGAAAGATGAATATAAACCCAAAAAGCAATTTGTAAATGAATTGGCAGAATTGCGCCAACGAATTACTGAATTGGAAGCATCAGAAATCGACCGCAAGCAGGCGGAGAATAAACTGAATGAGCACTCAGAGAGGATGGAATAGATGGTAGAAGAGCGCACTCAAGAACTCCAAGAAGCCCAAGAGCAGTTGGTTCGTCTGGAGAAACTGGCCATCCTCGACCAACTGGCTGGTGGGATGGGCCACGAACTGCGCAACACCCTGTGTGTAATCAAGAACGCCGCCTACTTCCTTAAGACAGTCTTGGAAGAGGTTGAGCCGGATGTGAAGAAATGTCTGGAGATACTGGAGACGGAAGTGACAAGATCCGATAGCATTATCAACAGTCTTTTTAATTTCACTCGTCCAACTCCCCCTACCCCACAGAAGGTTGATATAAACCACATTGTCCAGGAGGTGCTCTTTCATACCATCGTGCCGGAGAACGTCGAGGTGGTGAGCCAACTGGACGAATCGTTACCGGCCGTCATGGCCGACCCCGACCAACTCAGTCAAGTCTTCGAAAACATCATCCTCAACGCCATACAGGCTATGCCTGAGGTAGGGCAGTTGGTTGTAAAGTCCGAAGCCCAATGCCCTGAGTGGATAGCAGTCTCCTTCGCGGATACAGGAGTGGGCATTCCAGAGGAGAACCTGGGGAGGATTTTTGAGCCGCTCTTTACTACCAAAGCCAGGGGGATTGGGCTGGGCTTGGCAATCACCAGGACCTTGGTTGAGGGACATAGAGGCGCTATTGAGGTGCAAAGTGAGGTGGGAAAAGGGAGCATTTTTACGGTCAGAATACCGACGAGAGAAGAAAAAGAAAAAAGACGAGCCTGAACCATCACCCTAATACCACCCCAGAGGAATGAATATTGATAGAAGTATTCTTCAATATTCAATCATAAAATAAGGAGTAATAGATGGACTTAAAGAAGAGCATTCTAATAGTTGACGACGATGAAGGCATCTGTAAAACCCTGACGCTCATACTTGAAAGGGATGGCTATGAGACAGAAACGTCTGGGACGGGTCGAGAAGCCATAGAGAAGGCGCGGGGGAGATTCTTTAATGTGGCTATCCTTGATATTAAGTTGCCCGATATGGAAGGAGTAGAACTATTAGCGCCTTTGAAGGAAATGCACCCTGACATGGAAGTGATTATGTTCACCGGCTATGCCTCATTGGAAACCGCAGTGTGCGCCTTGAACGGGGATGCATCAGCCTACATTACCAAATCGATGAATATGGATGAGATGTTAGCTATAATCAAGCGAGCCATTGAAAAGCAACACCTGGTAATGGAGAACAGGAGGCTGTACCAGACCGCTCAACAAGAACTTGCCAGGCGCAAGCAGGCGGAGGAGGAAAAAGCTAAACTTGAAGAACGATTTAGACAATCGCAGAAGATGGAAGCTATTGGGCAACTAACAGCCGGCATTGCCCATAACTTCAACAACATGCTTACGGCAATTATGGGCAATATTGAGTTGGCTATGATGGATGATGCTCCTGGCAATATAAAACGCTACATGAAATCAGCAATGACTGCCAGCCAAAGAACGGCCAATATGATTAAGGACTTGATGCTGTTTGCCCGGACTAAACAAACCGAGCGAAGTACTGTCGATATAAATTTTGTCATTAATGATGTCGTCAGTATCTGTCGTGAAACTTTTGACAGGAAGATTGAAATTATTGTTGCAAATTACGATAATCTACCATCAGTTTTAGGTGACTTCGGAGAGCTACAGCAGATTTTCTTAAATCTCTGTCTCAACGCCCGGAGTGCGCTGGAAGAAATGGAACCCGATTCTCGGGACTTGCCCAATATTAGAATTAAAGTGTCTGAAGTCAGCCTTGATGCTGATAATTGTATGGCTCTGCCAGAAGTAAGTCCGGGGCAGTACATTCAGGTCAGCGTTTCTGATAATGGAGTAGGCATGAGCAAAGATACACAAGAGCGTATCTTCGAACCATTCTTCACCACCAAAAAGGTTGGCAAGGAAACAGGTTTAGGATTGGCTACTGTTTACGCTATCTTAAAACGGCACAATGGCTGGATAGATTGCCAAAGTCAGCCTGGCGTAGGCACAACCTTTAACGTCTATCTACCTGCAATTGAACAAGCAAGAGCCGTAGAAAAAATAGAACATGAACAAGAAGTGACAGGCGGCGCTGAGACCATTTTGCTCATTGAAGATGAGGAGATGGTTCGATTAATCGTTCGGTTAATGCTTGAGAAGCATGGATATAGTGTACTTTTAGGTGTTGATGGGGTGGATGGATTGAATGTTTTCCTAAAAGAACGAGATAAGATTTCGTTGGTCATCCTCGACCTATCCATGCCCAAAATGTCTGGGCAGGAAGTCCTGGGCAAAATACTTGCCATTGATACTAATGTCAAAGCAATTATCTTAAGTGGATATAGTTGTGATGATTTCGAATCGATAGGCGCTAAGGCTTTCATCAAGAAACCTATTCAACAGCACAAATTTTTGCAAACAGTGCGCGAAGTGCTGGATAATTGAAGATTGAATAGTGAATATTAAAAAAACAACTGAAATAGACAATCTTCAATAATCTTCAATCGCAAGGAGGCGTTATACTTTTGATAAATTACCCAACTGTATATAACCAAAAAGAACATGCCCAATCTAAGATTCCACCTACGGTTCTGGTCGTGGATGATGAGCCATCTGTTATAGAAGTCTTTAAAGTATATTTGACCATGGCGGGTTATAACGTTATAACCGCGCATGATGGGATAGAAGCTATTCATAAAGCCATGACGGAATATCCCGATGTGATAATTCTGGATGTTATAATGCCCAATATGGGTGGATTTGAAGTTTGCCGGAAGTTGAAAAACGATGAAAAATTCTTTATAATTCCTATTATTATAGTTACCGCATTAGATGCAAGTGAAAATAGAATAAAGGGTATAGAATCAGGAGCAGATGAGTTTCTGACGAAACCAATTAATAGGTTGGAACTTTTAGCCAGAGTCAAATCACTGTTGAGGATTAAAAAGTATACAGAAGAAATACAAATACTGAATGAGCACTTAGACAGAACCCAGAAACTTCTGGCGGAATCTTTGCAATGTTATGTAAACCAGCAGATTACAGAGGAAATATTGCAAAATCTCCAGTCTATCAAACTTAGCGGAGAGAAAAAGGAAATTACTATACTAATCTCTGATATTAGAAATTTTACTCGGTTTGCGGAGGTTGTAGAGGTTGAAGAACTCATTAACCACTTAAATGAATACTTTTCAGCGATGACAGATATTGTTTTTGAATATGGAGGCACATTGGACAAATTCATGGGCGATGCTATAATGGCAATATTCGGTGCTTTCATATCCCATGATAATGATGCTTCAATGGCTATCCAGTGCGCGATTAACATGCAACGGAGGTTGGAATTTCTAAACTATAATTGGGTAAAACGTGATAGACCTAAGGTAAAAATCGGAATAGGAATAGCAACCGGTGAAGCAATCGTCGGAAATATCGGTTCTGATAAAAAGATGGAATATACTGCAATCGGACAAAACGCAATTCTCGCTCAGAGGATAGAAAAGCTTACTAAACAATTTCCCTATGATATTCTTATTGATGAATCGACATTTTACAAAGCGCAAGAAGAAATCGAAGTTGAAAAATTTGATCCGATTTATATAGAAGGCAAAAAAAAGCCAATAGCAGTATATGGGGTGAAAATACCGTAACCCCCATTCGTATCAACTTT
>JACKQG010006232.1_pt1 | contig 12719 bp, 10 predicted proteins | sample 8237621 | NCBI WGS metagenome assembly JACKQG01 (sample SAMN15677084, study PRJNA649215) | marine metagenome | biome: marine; feature: Black Sea; material: saline water; isolation source: suspended particulate matter (SPM) from the Black Sea western gyre | collected 2013-06-09/2013-06-10 | depth...
GAGAATAAAAAAAGCGGAATCTTAACTCATAATGAGATGGATTCCGCTTTGGTGGGCGATGAGGGACTCGAACCCCCGACTTCCTCCGTGTAAAGGAGGCACTCTGAACCAACTGAGTTAATCGCCCTGAAATTGGGATTGCAAATATATACCATTTCTAATTATAGACAAGTTTTTAATAAACTTAATCAAACTACTTCAGCAACCACAAAAGTGCTTCCTCCAATAAAGATTAGGTCTTCAAGTTGTGCTTGTTTTTTTGCTCTAGCAAGTGCTGTTTTTACACTAGAGTAGGAATCGCCTTTAATCTCTTTTTTATTAGCAATTTCTTTTAAGATATTCTCATCTAGTCCTCTTAGAATATTTGGTTTGCAGAAATAATATTTGGCATCCTTTGGTAGCAGATTCAGTATTGTATCTAAATCCTTATCATTAACGGCTCCAAAAACTACATGTAGGTTTTTATGTGGGGTTTGTTTTATTTGATTAAAAACTACTTTTATTCCATCTTCATTATGACCTGTATCACAAATGATAAGAGGGTTTTGGCCCAATATCTGCCACCTTCCTAATAGCCCTGTATTTTTAATAGTATTTAGTAATCCGTCTTTTATATTTTTATCAGTTATTTTCCAACCCTGTTTTTGGATTTCTGAAATTGCCGTGACAACTGTATTTATATTTTCTTTTTGATAATTTCCTTTTAAATCAGCTGTGAAGTTGTGAGCAGTGGCGTATTTCAAAGGAGCCTTTTTTTCATTAGCAATATTTTGAAAGATGGGTTTAATTTCCTCTTGATTTCTGCCAATAATAATTGGAGTATTTGATTTGATTATTCCTGCTTTTTCTTTGGCTATTTTTTGAATAGTATCCCCTAGTAAATTGGTATGATCAAGCCCAATATTTGTTATTATTGATAATTCAGGATTGATAATATTGGTACTGTCTAATCGACCGCCTAAGCCGGTTTCAATTATAGCAATATCTACTTTTTGATAGGCAAAATAATGAAAAGCCAAAGCAACTGTAAATTCAAAAAAGGAAAGATCTATCTTTTCAAAAGCAGTTTTATTTTTTGAAACAAATTGTATTACTTCTGACTTAGCAATCATCTTGCCATTTATCTTTATTCTTTCTCTAAAATCTTTTAAATGAGGGGAGGTGTATAAGCCAACTTTGTAGCCTGCTTCTTGAAAAATGGATGCCAACATATGTGAAATCGATCCTTTTCCGTTAGTTCCAGCAATATGAATACTTTTAAATTTCTTGTGAGGATTTTCTAGCGTTTTTGAAGCTGCAACTATGTTACCAATATCCGCTTTATAAGCCACCACCCCATCTCTTTGATACATTGGTAAACGACTAAATAAATAATCAAGCGTTTGCTGATATGTCATTAATTTAGCCTGAAATCGTAAATAATTTTTCCTTGCTGATTTTCAGGAGCGCTTGGTTTAGGATCGAACTTTGTTTTTAATGCCGCTTTTTTTGCTCTTTCTAAAAGATCTTTGTTGAGTGTTGTTGATCCTTGTATGCCAGGATTTGCATAAATCACATTTCCTAACCTATCAACAGTAATAATTACTACTACTTTACCCTCTGCTTGATTGCCTTGTGGTTTTGGTTTTTCAATTGCTTCTCGATCTCCTAATTGATAATCACCACTACCATTTCCCTTGCCACTACCATTTCCATTATTTCCTTCTCCATCACCTTCTCCGTCACTTTTTCCACTACCCTTTCCATCGCCTTTTCCCCCACTTCCTTTAGGAGTATAAATTGCTTTTTTATTTACCTCTGGTTTTTTTTCTTCAATTGGTTTTTCATTATTGATAATTTTCTCTGTTTTCTTTGCAGTAGGAGCTTCAATTTCAGATTGAGTTAAAATTTCTTCAGTGCTTTCAATTTGATCTTCTACTTCTTCTACTTCAGGATTTATATTTCCTTGCCCTTCATTGCCAAAATCAATTGCAATTCCTTCTTCTGGAGGTGGAGGGACTTGATAGGTAAGCCCCATAAAAAGAAAGGCAACTAAAAGTAAGGCATGAAACAAAATGGTTCCAATAATGCCCTTTCTTTTGTTTTTCTTCTCTAAGGAAGTCATTTTAGTTAGGTTTTGTGGCTAATACAATTTTGTATTTATTGCGGTAGGCAATATCCATTACTTTCACTACGTGTTCAATAGCTACTGATTTATCAGTATGTAAAATAATAGCAGGTTCTTGCTCATTACTAATGAGTAATTTTAACTCTTGTTCAATTGCGCTTTCTGCTATCGGTTTCTCATTAATATAAAATTGTATATCTTTTGTAATGGAGATAGAAATAGTTTGCTTTTCAAGAGTTTTTGCTTTGCTACTTGGCAGTAATAATTTTAAAGCATTTGGGCTTACTAGGGTAGAGGTAAGCATAAAAAAGATGAGTAATAAAAAAACAATATCCGTCATTGAGGACATGTTAAAATTTGGGCTTACTTTATTTCTGCTTCTTAATGCCATTATTTGGTATGATGTAATAGATCTAAAAAATCCGTTGTTTTAGCTTCTAGCATAAATATTACTTTATCAACTTTTGATACTAAATAGTTGTATGCAATAAAAGCTATAATCCCAACTACTAAACCGGCCACTGTTGTTACCATTGCGGTATAAATTCCTTGAGATAACATTGCAACATCAATATTCCCTCCTGCACTTGCCATTTCATGAAAAGCGACAATCATTCCAATTACAGTTCCTAAGAATCCAAGCATAGGAGCAGCACCTGATATTGTAGCTAAATTGGCTAGGTTGTTTTCCATTTTAAACACTTCTAACTTTCCTTGATTTTCAATAGCTGCAGAAATATCAGTCATTGGTTTATCAATTCTATTAACTCCTTTTTCAATCATTCTTGCTATTGGGCTATCTGTATTTCTACATAAGGTTTTTGCCGCTTCAATATCTTTTGATTCTATAAAATTTTGTATGCTTTTAAGAAAACCTGCATCCTCTTTACTTGCTTTAGAAATAGCAATATAACGCTCAATTAGGATGTAGACAGCAACAATTGACAGGATACCTATAGCTCCCATCACTAAGTTGCCTCCAACACCCCCTGAAGTGATTAACTCAATAATAGATAATGTTTTTTCAGTAGTTTCTTCAGTAACTGTTTTTACAAACTCTAGGCTATCTTTAACTATCGTGTCTTTTTCTTCCATTTTAATTTGTTTGTTGTTTTTATTAAACGTTATGTTTTATTTTTATTGCATAAGTATATAAGTAACAGCCCCTGCTAGGTAGCCCATAATAGCTAAAAAAGCAATGTTTTTTAAATACCAAATAAAGTCAATTTTTAGTATTCCCATTACCGCAACCCCAGAAGCAGAACCAATAATCAAAATGGAACCACCTGTACCTGCACAATAGGCTAGGAATTCCCAGAATATTCCATCAACAGCATATAAGCCAGTTTCTGCAATTGGATACATTCCCATTGCTCCAGCAACTAAAGGCACATTATCAACTATGGAAGAAAGGAAACCAATAATTATATTAATTATATAAGTGCCTTCAGCAGTTTGCCCATTAAAGCTTGTGTTTAAGTATTGTGCAACAGTTTTTAATTGACCTGCTGATTCTAAAGAAGCAACTGCTAATAAAATTCCTAAAAAGAAAAAGATGGTAGGAACATCCACTTTCTTTAAAACACCAATTACTGAAAGAGCTGATTTTTGTTCATGATTCTTACTTCTGTGAATGATTTCTGTTGTTAACCATAGAATTGCTAATGAAATAAGCATCCCAATATAAGGAGGTAGATGGGTAACTGTTTTAAAAATTGGCACAAAAAGTAGTCCAAAAACCCCTAGATAGAAAACTAGATTTTTTTGAAAATGAGTGCTTGGGTTTTTTTCATGTTCTTTAAGTATCGGATTTTCCGATCTTGCTACATTTCCTTTTAATCTAAAAGAAAGATATATAAGAGGAGCTAACATACATACTAATGATGGTATGAACAAATTTGTAATAACATTGGCTGCTGTAATTTGACCTCCAATCCAAAGCATAATGGTTGTAATATCTCCGATAGGAGACCAGGCTCCACCTGAATTTGCAGCTAAAATTATCATACCAGCAAACATCCATAAATCTTCTTTTTCTTTTATGAGTTTTGTGATTAAAGCTGACATTACAATTGCAGTTGTTAAGTTGTCCAAAGCAGCAGATAAAAAGAAAGTAATTAAACTCAAAATCCACATTAACGCAACTTTTTTATTGGTTGTAATTCTATCGGTGATAATAGAAAATCCTTGATGTGCATCTATAAGTTCTACTATGGTCATTGCGCCTAAAAGGAAAAACAAAATTTCAGCAATATCAGTAAGATGGTGCGATAGTTCATATTTTAAGAATGTTAGTTCAGTAATTTCTTTTCCTGGAGATTTTATACTGTACCAATCTTGGAAATTTTTAAATTTTTCTGCAACAGTTTCAATATTTATAATATCAAATATTCCAAATGCTAAAAGAGACCACCCAATTCCACCAATAAGTAGTGCTGTTGCTGCTTTATCTACTTTAATTTTATGTTCAAGGGCAATGGCTAAATATCCCAGCACGAATACGATAATCATTAATGTTTCAATCATAATTTAAAAGAGTTAACTATTTTTTATTTTTGTAAATATACTGTTGTAGATGGGAAGGCAAAATTAGAATTATGCTTTTTAATAATTTCCATAATCTTATAATTTATTTCTTCTTTCACATCTATTAGATCTTCCCATTCTGGGCTATTCACAAAATACAATACCATAATATCTAATGAACTGGATCCAAATTCTTGAAACCGAACTTCAGTTTCATCATTTGTTTTTTCATGCAGATCAATCATCTGTTGAATATCGGCAACAATTGCTTTTATTTGATCGATAGATGTTTCATAAGTTAAACCGACATTGAATTTAACTCTCCTAACTGGTCGCAAGCCTAGGTTGTCTAATTCTGCATCAATCATTTTTTTATTAGGAATAGATACCAAACTTTTGTCAAAAGTTCTTATTTGAGTACTTCTTAGTCCTACTTTTTCTACTGTTCCTGTAATTAAGCCCACTGTAACGATATCGCCAACGGTAAAAGGTTGGTCAAAAAATATAGTGAAAGAACCTAAAAGATTTTCCAAACTTTCTTTGGATGCCATTGCTAGTGCAAGACCTCCAATTCCAAGCCCTGTCACTAGTGCAGCAATATTGACATTCAAGACACTTCCCATAATGACGAAAATTCCAAAAATACAAATCAATATTTTGCCAATCTTAATAACAAATGGGATGACCTGATCATCCATTTTATTTTCGGTTAATTCTGCTTTTTTGCGTAAAATCAATCCTACAAAATCAATCATTTTTACTAAAATCCAAAAAATAGAGTATATAAATAGTAAGGAAAATCCTTTACTAATTAGCATTTTGAGGCCTATTTCATTTTCACTTACCAGATTCCATTGCGCAGGATATTCAATGAGAGAACTTGCTAAATAAATAATAAATAGCATGATAAAAAACCCAATAGGTTTTGTTAAAAGCGCATCAAAATTTTCCACTTTTATTTCTGTATCTGTTTTACTTACAAGTTTAAAAAGTAGGCGGCTTAAGTATTTTGAAATAAGTTTCTTGAAAATCAGGCTCAATAAAACTGCGCCAATAAACAAAGCGTAGTCCTGCATAGTGTTGCCCAAAAATTCTTGTAACAAAAAGTGTTCCATAATCATTAATTTAGACTAACTGCTTTAAAGCAATTTCAAAAGCAGTTTTAGATATGTTTGTTTTAGCATTACTCTTTTTAAAGGTTTTTAAAAGTGCTTCTTTTATTGTTTCTGAGACTGCATTAAAAGTAGCGAGATCATTTATTTCACAATTATCTTGCATAAAATAGGAAAACGCTCTAGCCATTCCGCAATTTGCAATAAAATCAGGCAGTACACTTACTCTTTCATCAGCACTTTTTGAGATAGGTCCGAAAAAGATTTCTTTATCGGCAAAAGGAACATTTGCTCCGCAGGCAATAACTTCTAGGCCATTAGCAATCATTTGATCTAATTGATTTTGAGATAATAATCTTGATGCAGCAGCTGGAACAAAAATTGCCGCTCCAACACTCCATATTTTTTCATTTGCTTTATCAAAGGAAAGCATATTATCTGATTCTAAAAAGTTGGATGACCTATTTTCTAGAAGTGCTTTCACCTGTTCAAAAGTATAGCCATCTGTATTAATTAGACCGCCTCCAATATCAATAATGCCGACAATAATTGCTCCTGCTTGTGCCAAATAATAAGCAGCAGCTCCTGCAACATTTCCCCATCCCTGAATAATTACTTTTTTCCCTTTTACTTCCCCTCCATAAATGTTGTAATAATGCAAGATTGATTCAGCAACTCCATAGCCAGTTATTAAATCTCCTACTGAATATTTTTTTGATGAATTTGGAGTAAGTTTTTTATTTTCAACAATCAAAGGCACTCCTTTGGATAACTGATGGATAATATTCATTGTCCCTTTTTCATCTTTTTTATGATGACCTCTCACTACTCCTTCCAATGGAAATAATATTCCATTTTTTTGACAAAGAGGGATTACTTCATGTACTTCATCTACATTCATATCTCCTCCTGTACCGTAATAAGATTTAAGAAGTGGTTTTGTAGCAGCAAACCATCTTTTTAATACTTCTTTTTTTCTCGGGTCTTTTGGATTAAAATTGATTCCTGATTTTCCACCACCAACAGGAGGTCCAGAAACTGTAAACTTAACTTCCATTGTTTTTGCAAGCGCTAGAACTTCATCTTTTGTAATGCCCATTCTCATTCTTGTTCCTCCTGCACTAGAGCCTCCTCTTAAAGAATTTATAATTAACCACCCTTCCGCCTCAGTTTCCGTATCTTTCCATTCAAAAACTATTTCTGGTCTTTTAGCTTCAAATTTCTTTAACAATTCCTCCATTTCCTTCTGGCTCTATAATTTTCGCAAATGTACTCATTTCCGCTAAGATATTGGATAGTTAAAAGTTATATTTTATTACATTGGATTGTTAACTTCTCCTCCACAATTGTCTTTTTTAGCACCAGTTACAGATTGTAGGCAATTGACTTCATTTCTTAGTTTTAAAACTCCCAAAAATGCAAAAATTAAAGCTTCTTTAAAATTGATAATTTTAAGATTTGGAATACAGATTTTTGATTTAGAATAAAAGGATATTCTACTCATTAAATAAGTATTAAAAACTCCTCCTCCCGTAAACAGGGCAGAGTTATCATTTAAAAATACACCAATTTGAATTGCTATATGTTCGCAAAAAGTGTTTAAAAGATCTTCTGGTTTGTAGTTTTTTAAAAGCAATGGATGTATAAATTTTTCAACCCATTCTCGGCCTAAAGACTTAGGATGTTTTTGTTTGTAAAAGGATAAACTATTCAATTTTTCTAAAAGTTCGGGTATAAGCTTTCCTTTTTTAGCAATATCACCATTTATATCAAATTCAAGATCTAATTGTTTGCTGATTTCATTCATTACAATATTGACTGGACAAATATCAAAAGCGGTAATTTCCACCTTTTGTTTTATTGAGATATTTGCAAAACCTCCTAAATTGACACAATATTTATAATCTGGAAATAAATGTAAATCCCCAATAGGAACTAGTGGAGCGCCTTGGCCATTTAATGAGATGTCCAAGCTTCTAAAATTATTAATTGTTTTGATTTTTGTAACATTTGCAATTGTTTTTCCATCTCCGATTTGTAATGTGTAATTGTTTTCTGGTTGATGAAAAATAGTGTGTCCATGAGAGGCAATAAAATCCACTTTTTCATTTGCTAAAAAAGTAGTAATCGTTTTTGCTAAAAACTCACCATATTCAATATCAGTTTCTGATATGATATTTTTACTTTTTGTATGCAGATTTGCTAATTTTTTTTGCCAGTTATCAGTGTATTTTTGGGTTTCTGATTTTTCAATTATGAATTCCCATTTAGTATTTTTGGTAAAGGTGCAAATTGCTAAATCAATTCCATCTAAAGAAGTGCCTGACATCACTCCTAAAACACGGTATTTTACGTTCTTATTCATAAGATTCCAAAGATAGTTTAAAAAGTGTATTTTTGCCTGGTTTCTTTAAAAAGCAAATAATGAATTTTGAATTATCGGAAGAGCATAAGATGATAAGGGATGCAGCAAGAGATTTTGCGCAAACTGAATTACTTCCTGGAGTTATTGAAAGAGATGAAGCTCAAAAATTTCCAACAGAACAGATTAAGAAATTAGGAGAACTTGGTTTTTTAGGAATGATGGTGGATCCAAAATATGGAGGGGCTGGTATGGATACTATTTCTTACGTGTTGGCAATGGAAGAAATTTCTAAAGTGGATGCTTCAGCATCTGTTATTATGTCAGTAAATAATTCTTTAGTTTGCTGGGGAATAGAAACTTTTGGTACAGAGTCACAAAAAGAGAAATACTTAAAACCTCTGGCAACAGGAGAGATTATTGGTGCATTCTGTTTATCAGAACCAGAAGCTGGTTCGGATGCAACTTCACAGCAAACAACAGCAATTGATAAAGGAGATCATTATTTGCTAAATGGAACAAAAAACTGGATAACTAATGGCAATACAGCAACTGTTTATTTAGTTATTGCCCAAACAGATGTAGAAAAAGGACATAAAGGAATCAATGCTTTTATTGTAGAGAAAGGAATGGAAGGATTTGTTGTGGGGCTAAAAGAAAATAAATTGGGCATTAGAGGTTCAGATACACATTCATTAATGTTTACTGATGTAAAAATTTCAAAAGAAAATAGAATAGGTGAAGATGGCTTTGGCTTTACTTTTGCTATGAAAACATTGTCAGGTGGTAGAATAGGAATTGCTGCTCAGGCTCTTGGAATTGCATCTGGGGCTTATGAATTAGCATTGCAATATTCTAAAGAGAGAAAAGCTTTTGGAAAAGAAATTTCAAAACATCAAGCAATCGCATTTAAATTAGCGGATATGGCTACTGAAATTGAGGCAGCAAGGTTACTTTGTTTAAAAGCAGCTTGGCTAAAAGATAATGGAAAAAATTATGATAAAATAGGAGCAATGGCCAAAGTTTTTGCTTCAGAAACCGCAATGAAAACTACTGTTGAAGCAGTCCAAGTTCATGGTGGTTATGGTTTTGTAAAAGAATATCATGTTGAGCGTTTAATGCGTGATGCAAAAATTACACAAATTTATGAAGGAACATCTGAGATTCAAAGAATTGTAATTTCTCGTTCTATTTTAAACTAAAAATTATGAAAAAAATAATCTTACTATCATTTTTGATTTTACTTACTTTTGTAGTAAGTGCTCAAATTGATAAATCAAAAATTAACCCATCATATTTGCAGTTTTTGCCTTCAAATGCAAACCCTGAAGATTTACGGCCTTCTGATATTCCATCAGAACAAGTGCTAAAACAAATGGGGTTTTCTGATCAAGAAATTGCTGAAGCAATGGATTTTAAAAATTCTAGAGGAAAATATGCTAAAAGTGCTAAAGATACAATTGGAGCCAATTCATCTCTTTCAATGTTCTATGAAAGTTTTGGAGATACTTTGGTTACTGATACCGCTACTTACCCTAAAGCAAGAATCTATGGCCAAGATATTTTTAGAAATAATGAACTTTCTTTTTATCAAAAAGCACTAGATGCAAAGGCTCCCGAGAATTATAAAGTAGGTAGTGGAGATGAGATTTCAATTTCTGTCTGGGGATATAATGAGTTTTCTGAGACCCTATTAGTGGATGCTAACGGCTATATTACCCCAAGTTCTTATGGAAGAATCTATGTAAAAGGATTAACTTTTGAAAAGATGCGTTCACTTTTAAAGAGTAAATTTTCAGGATTCTTGGATATGCAAAATTCTGAAATTGATGTTACACTTGCTTATTCAAGAGTAATAACTGTAAATATTGTTGGAGAGGTTTATCATCCGGGGTCGTATTCAATACCGGCAATCAATACAGCATTTAACGCTTTGATTGCAGCCAAGGGGCCAAATCAGTTAGGTACGGTTAGAAATATTTATCTTAAAAGGGATGGGAAAACAGTCGATTCATTAGATATTTATCAGTTTTTATTTAATCCTACGCGCTCGCAAGACATTTATATGCAAGATGGGGATTATTTATTTGTTCCTCCTGCAAAGCACATTGTTGAGGTGGGTGGTGCGGTAAATCGTCCTTATACTTATGAGGCTAAAACAGGAGAATCAGTTGCAAGTATTATTAAATATGCGGGTGGTTTCACTACTAATGCTTTCACGGATGTTGTAACTTTGAAAAGAATAGAGTATAATTCAATTCGAGTAAATGATGTGCATAAGGATCATGCCAATTCTATTGCTGTTCAAAATGGAGATGAGATTGTAGTAAATACGATTTCTAATAAATTATCGAATTTAGTGAGCGTAAAAGGAAGTATTGGAGTTGAGGGCGATTACGAGTTTATAAAAGGAGAGAAATTATTATCCTTACTTAAAAGAGCTAAATGTATTGATGATAAAACATTTTTGGATAAAGTATATGTTATCCGATTGAATGAGGACAGAACAAAAACACATATAGCTGTAAATTTAGGTGCGATTATCAAAGATTCAAATCATGAAGATAATATATGGGTGCAGGAGTATGACATTGTTCGTGTACTTTCTATTGATGATTTTGATGATGAATTTTCAGTATCAGTTTTAGGAGCAGTAAGAGGTGCTGGTGATTTTGATTTTGGAGTTGGGATGACCTTGCAAGATGTGCTTTTACAAGCAGGAGGGCTTACTCAACAGGCAGAAGGAAGTAAGATAGAAGTTAGTAGAATTATGGATTATGATATTTCTTCTAATAAATTAAAACCAATAAGAGCAGTAGTAAAAAATATAAAAATAGGAGAGGACTTAATGTTGAGTTCTGAAGCTCAAGAATTTACCTTACAACCCTTTGATCAGATATTTGTTAGAGAAAATCCAGATTATGAAGAGCCTGTAAATATTGTATTAAGTGGAGAAGTGAAATATCCTGGTACTTATTCTTTGCTTTCAAAGAATGAAAAAATTGCATCAGTAATTCAAAGAGCAGGTGGGCTGACTACTTATGCTTATATGGATGGGGTTAAGATGTTTAGAAAGTTTGAAGTGGAACAAATTAAGGAGAATCCGTTAAATATTCCAAATGATTTATTAGATTCAATTTTAATTAATCCAGAGCTTTCAAATATTTATAATAAGGAGTTATTAAACAGAGAACAGTTGAAAGCAAAGGTTTTTAGTTATGATAGTTTGATGTATAATGTAGTGTATTTTGATTTGCAAAAGGCAATGTCAAAAAATAGGTCTAAACATAATTTGGTTTTATTGGAAGGGGATAGTGTAATTATTCCAAAGCTATTAGATGTTGTACATATTTCAGGTGATTTAAAAAATATAAGTGGGAGCTCAATTAGTGCTCCTTTTTTTGGAAAACGAGCTGATTATTATGTTCGAAATTTTGCAGGAGGTTATTCTGAGGATAATAAAAAATCCAATACTCTAGTTATTCATGCTAATGGTGCCGTTAAGAAGTCATTAAATTTAGGTTTATTTACGATTTCTCCAAAAGTAAAACCGGGGTCAATTATTAAGGTTGTAGATGATAAAACACTAGAAATACAGAGAAAACCTGTTGATTGGAATCTAGCTATTGAAAGGACATTGCTAAAGGTTACTGCAGTATTAACTTTATGGCTATTAGTAGATAAAGTAACTCCGCAAGAATAATGGAACGGCATAATGATGAAATACAATTAAAAGATATTCTGATAAAACTATCAGATTATAAAGCTTATTTATTTAAAAAGAAATTTATCATAATTGGATTTTCTTTTTTGTTTGTTGTGCTTGGAGTTGTATATGCTTTTACAAAAGATACTAAGTATAATGCCGAACTTACTTTTGTTGTTGAAGAAGAAAGTTCTGGTGGTTCACTTGGGGCTATGTCAGGTATTGCAAGTCAGTTTGGTTTTGATATTGGCGGATCTTCAAGCGCTACTTTTAGTCAGCAGAATATACTAGAATTATTGAGCTCTAGAGGTGTTATTGAGAGCGCTTTAATGCAGAGTGCTAAAGTTAATGGTAAAACTGATTTACTGATAGAGCATTATCTTGAAATTAGTAAGATAAAAGAGGAATGGGCTGAGAGAGATGATTTTAAAGGAGTTTCATTTCATGATAAGAGTAGTTATATACATGACAGTATTAGCGGTATCATTTGGCAAAAAATTATTGAAAATAATTTAACTGTTGAACTTAAATCTGATGAGGCTAATATTATTACTTTATCTTACATTTCTTTAAATGAAGAATTTGCTAAAGAATTTGTAGAGAAGCTAATTAATGAAATGAGTAAGATGTACATTGCACATCAAACTGCACAAGCAAATAAAACTTTAGATTTTTTGCAGGATAGAGCAGATTCTGTATTTTCAGAATTAGTAATTGCAGAACAACAACTTGCAAAGGCGAAAGATATCAATCAAAGAATTATTAAAGTAACGGGTAGATTAAAAGAACTTCAACTAATGCGAGAAGTAGAGGTGCTAAATGCTATGTATTTGGAACTTGTAAAAAATCTGGAGCTTTCTAAAATAGCGCTATTAAATAAAACTCCTATAATTAATATTATTGACA
>JACKQG010006233.1_pt1 | contig 12718 bp, 13 predicted proteins | sample 8237621 | NCBI WGS metagenome assembly JACKQG01 (sample SAMN15677084, study PRJNA649215) | marine metagenome | biome: marine; feature: Black Sea; material: saline water; isolation source: suspended particulate matter (SPM) from the Black Sea western gyre | collected 2013-06-09/2013-06-10 | depth...
GGTGTTCTTGGATATGGCGGCGGAGTTATCGGAAGATACTCTTCACTCCCTGACGAGTTCCCCGGAGTTGCCCACTATCACACAGTAAGAATTAACCAGCCGAGTGGATTTTTCTACACATCAGCAGCATTGAGAGAGATCTGTGACATCTGGGACAAGTACGGAAGCGGCATGACTAACATGCATGGCTCCACTGGTGACCTTGTTCTTCTTGGAACAACCACTGACAAGCTTGAGGCCATTTTCGCTGAGTATTCATCACGCGGATGGGATCTTGGTAGTTCCGGTTCTGCAATGAGGACACCGAGCTGCTGCGTAGGACCAGGTCGTTGTGAGTGGGCATGTATTGACACACTCGGACTTACCTATCACCTGACTCAGCATTTCCAGGACGAAATGCACAGACCTGCATACCCATACAAATTCAAGATCAAGACAGCCGGTTGTGCCGTTGACTGCGTTGCTGCAATCGCACGTGCCGATTTGTCCATCATTGGAACATGGAAGGATGATATCCAGGTTGACCAGGCAGAAGTTAAGGCCTATGCTGACATGGGTATGAACATCCAGGCTGAAATCGCTGAGATGTGCCCGACTGAATGCCTTAAATATGACGGCGGAAAGATTACTATTGACAATAAAGAGTGCACACGCTGTATGCATTGTATCGCAAAGATGACTAAGGCATTGAGGCCCGGCAAGGAAAGAGGCGCAACTATCCTGGTTGGTAGTAAGGCGCCTATCGTTGTTGGTTCACTTCTTTCCTGGGTTATCGTTCCTTTTATCAAGGCAGAAGAGCCTTTCGAAGAAGTAACTGAACTCATTGAGAACATCATTGAGTGGTGGGATGACAATGCAAAGCCGAGAGAGAGAATCGGAGAGCTTCTTGAGGTTAAGGGTATGAGGCCTTTCCTTGAAGCAATCAATGTTCCACCTCAGCCTCAGCAGGTTAGAGAGCCTAGAAAAGATCCTTTCTTCTTCTGGACTGCAGCTGACTTAGAAAAAAAGTAAGAATATAATTTTAAGAATATATTAGGAGGAAGATTCAATGGCATTACCTCAGAGACAAACAGACATTGGACCACCAAAATTTGATAAGTTTTTGCCGCCGGTCATTAAGGAAAACTATGGCCAGTGGAAATACCATGAAGAATTAAGCGGCGGAACAATGGTACACGTAGCTGAAAGCGGAGCGAAGATCTGGACTGTAAGGTGTGCATCTCCGAGACTGCTTTCTACAGAGACTATCCGTGAGATCTCAGATCTTGCTGATGAGTTCTGCGGCGGTTACCTTCGTTTTACCACACGTCACAATGTGGAGTTTCTTGTATCTGACGAGAGCAGACTTCAGCCTCTCGTAGACAAACTCACCACAATGAAGTACATGATCGGCGGTATCGGCGACAGGGTTAGTAACATCGTTCATACCCAGGGTTGGGTACATTGCCACAGTGCATGTACTGATGCTTCCGGTTTAGTTAAGGCTATCATGGATGACCTTGCTGATTATTTCACACACAAGGTTCTTCCTAACAAGGTAAGACTTGCGGTTGCCTGCTGCGTTAACATGTGCGGAGCTGTTCATTGCTCTGACATCGCGGTTGTTGCTGTGCACAGAAAAGTTCCAAAAATTGACCACGCTAATGTTACTAAAATGTGTGAGATCCCAACTACTGTTGGTTCTTGCCCTACTTCAGCGATCAGGCCTAATCCAAAGGATAAGACCATAACGATCAATGAGGAAAAGTGCATGTATTGCGGTAACTGTTTCACTGTCTGCCCTCCGATCGATATTCATGATCCAGAGGAAGATGGAGTTGCAATCGTTGTCGGCGGTAAGGTCGGAAGTCTCAGGACAGATCCTAAGTTCTCAAAGCTTGCTATCCCGTTTTTCTACAATGAGCCTCCAAGATGGCCTAAGGTTGTTGATGCAATCAGAAACATCCTTGAGACTTATGAGAAACACGCAAAGAAGCACGAGAGAGTAGGCGAGTGGGTAGAGAGAATCGGTTGGGAGAGATTTTTCTCACTGACTGGAATCGAATTTACATTCCAGCACATCGATGACTTTACTTTCATGAGGGACACAATGAGAACCTCAGCAGCGTTTAAGTACTAAACTGTAACGATATGATGCGGGCATCCTTCGGGGTGCCTGTTATCTTTTTCATCAGTAAAGTAAATAAAGTGACTGCTCAATATGAGCGGTACTTAAATATCGGAAGGAGTCATGAACATGGAACAGGAAGCGATTCAGGAACTGATATATGCCTACAGTGAAAAAATGTCAGGCAAAAAGAAATTAAAAGAGAAAGACATCATTAAAAAGATCTCGGCCGATGCTGAACTTGATAAAGATGTAGTGAAGAAGGCACTGAGGGCAATGATAGATGTAGGTAAGCTTATGTATTCCTATGGCGGCGGCGCCAGCTCTGTTGAGATTCCGACTGAGGAATATCTCAGAGAAAAAGGAATGATTAAGTAAAATAGTTATTTCTCAGGGATCGGTCTTTACCGGTCCCTGATTTTTTTTTTGTACTTTAAGAGTAAATCTATGCATAGTAATTTCATTCCACGACTTGTCATATCCGGTCTACGCGGGGGAGGGGGAAAGACCATCCTTTCGCTATCAATAGCGGCTCAGTTAAAAAAAAGATCTCTCAAAGTAATACCCTTTAAAAAAGGGCCGGATTATATAGATGCCGGATGGCTGGCACGGGCTGCAGGTTCCCCCTGTTACAATTTAGATCTCTTTATGATGTCACCTGAGCAGGCACTGGGTTCTTTTGTTGAACATGCAGCTGGCGCAGATGCTGCCATTATTGAGGGTAATCGGGGACTATTCGATGGCGTCGATCACAAGGGCACATACAGTACCGCTGCGCTTGCAAAACTTTTACATGCTCCAGTTATTCTTTCAATTGATTGCACAAAGACGACAAATACCGCTGCAGCGCTTGTACTGGGCTGTCAGAAGATGGATCTGGAATTAAATATTGCCGGCGTCGTATTGAACCGCGTGGCAACTGCCAGGCAGGAAGCGGTCATCAGGAAGGCCATTGATGTAACGTGCGGCATTCCCGTTCTTGGTGCAATTCCCCGCCTGCAGAAAGATCCTTTCCCTGAGCGTCATATGGGGCTGACACCCTTTCAGGAGCATCAGGGGATTGCGGAATCTATACAGACAGTTGAGGATATTGGCGGGGAATATCTGGATATGGATGCGATTATGGCAATAATGCGGGGGGCAGAAGTCAGGTTTGAGGGGTCAGGGGGGAGGGGGCAGGACAGTTTTGGTCAGGTTAATCTGTCTTCTGGGAAGGGGCTGCGTATTGGTGTTATTCGTGACTCGGCGTTTCAGTTTTATTATCAGGAAAATATTGAGGCACTTGAGGCGAGGGGGGCAGAAATTATTGAGGTCAGCCCTTTAAGTGAAGACAGTCTGCCGGATATTGATGCTCTTTATATTGGCGGAGGATTTCCAGAGACTCATGCAATAGCCCTTGCAGATAATGAAGGGTTCAGGGGTTCGCTTATGCAGGCCATTGAAAAGGGACTGCCTGTATATGCCGAGTGCGGGGGGCTTATGTATCTGGGTGAGAGCATATTGCTTGAGGGTAAGACCTATCCCATGGTTGGTGTATTTCCTTTGAGATTCGGGCTTGAGAAAAAACCGCGCGCGCACGGGTATACCGTGGTAAAGGTGACCGGTGAAAATCCATTCTTTCCAATGGGTACGGTCCTGAAAGGCCACGAATTTCACTACTCAAGGGTATTAAATGATGAAGAAGTTGATATGGAAATGGCCTTTGAAAATCAGCGGGGCAGAGGTATATTTGATAATAAGGATGGGATATGCTATAAAAATGTCCTGGCGGGTTATACGCACCTGCATGCGACCGGTTCACCTGAGTGGGTGGACGGAATGATTAAGAGCGCGGAGGAATATAGAGGAGCAAAGGCATTGAGGCGCTGAGGCATAGAGGCATAGAGGCATAGAGGCATAGAGGCATAGAGGCACAGAGGCATAGAGGCATAGAGGCATAGAGGCATAGAGGCATTGAGGCGCTGAGGCGCTGAGGCATAGAGGCACTGAGGCACTGAGGCACTGAGGGGCAGAGGGGCAGAGGGGCAGAGGGGCAGAGGGGCAGAGGGGTAGAGGGGCAGAGGCTTTAAACTTATCGTTAAATAAAAGGAAAAAAATGGCTAAAAAAAGACCTTTACAATGTCCATATTGCGACGCTTTTCTCAGGACACCTGTTGAAATTGATTCAGGAACTATAGATTTGACCGGAGGGTTCTGTCCCTGCGGGGCCGTGTATGCGATAGATCGCACCGGCCACAATCAGGGTGAACTCCTGATGAATACATTGAACCTTGCCTGTAGGGGTGACCTGGATAAATCGCTGACTCTTGGGCCCGAAGATTACGAAATGGAGGAATATGATTATGATATGCATACCAATACAACGACTCACGCAAGTGGCTCGGCCCGGGGGTGTAAGCTTCTCTTTATAAGATTATGCGACTAGCATTCACCAGCGTGTTATGCATAAGTGCTTTGGAAGTTAATGAAAAATAAGCATTTTAAGTCTATTAATTTCAATAAAGGCTATATTAATATTTCTTATTTGACCAACTCGGCGTATATGTATTAATATTTCCAACCACTATCTGAATATATTGCATCAACTAATAAAACATATTTCACGACAGAGATGAAACTAAACTCTCTTTAGGAGAAAGGAGCTACAACATGCCAACAATTGAACACGATGGAAAAGCTTACGAAGTAGATGAGGAAGGATACCTTCTTGACTGGCAGGAGTGGATACAGCCTTTAGCAGGAATTATGGCTGCTCAGGACAGTCTGGAGCTTACAGAGTCTCATTGGGAAGTTATCACTTTCCTTAGAGAGTATTTTGAGAAGTATCAGATTGCACCAATGATCAAGATCCTTACAAAGGAAATTGCAAAGACTCATGGTAAAGAGAAGGGTAACACAAAGTATCTTTACGAGCTTTACCCAGCAGGACCTGCAAAGCAGGCATGCCGGTATGCCGGACTTCCGAAGCCTACTGGTTGCGTATAAATTAATTTTTTTCGAATGCCCCTGTTTTTTCAAGAAAACAGGGGCATTTTTTAAATCAGGAAAAGGAGTTGTCCAGTTGTTAGACCCAAAACTTAAGGATATTCTGTCATTAAAAAAAACGGTTGTTCTTAATCAATGGTTTGATGCAGTACTGGATACCTTCCCTGAGGCAACAGCAGAGCTTCTGAGGAAAAAACGAAACCCGCTGAATGACCCTGTAGCGGCCGAAATATTTGGCGGTTTGACCAATGTGCTTAACGGATTTCTTGAAGGTCCTGATTTTAATGCTGACTCTTTAGTGCTTGATGATATTATGCGCGTAAGGGCTGTGCAGGATTTTACTCCCTCGAGGGCCGTAAGTTTCATTTTTTTACTGAAGAAGGTTGTAAGGAAAGAGCTGGCAAAGGATATCAGCTCTCATAAGCTGGAAAGAGCAATGCTGAAGTTTGAGTCGCAGATTGATGATACTGTCAGTATATGTTTTGACATTTATGTGAAATGCCGTGAGAAGATTTTTGAGATCAAGGCAAATGAGATGAAAAACTGGACATACAGGCTTTTGCAGGACGCGAATAAAGTAAAGAAGTCTGCTGGAAAATAGACCCGGCAATTGTATGCAGAAGCGGTAAGCGCTGTCGCTTGTTTTTTGCATCCCCGGTGCAAGCTATTAAAAGGTTAAAAGAGTACAACTCTTTATTATTTAAACGTACCTATTAAAGGGGGGTTACTAAATGGGAATTTTATTTTCCTTACTAATTGTTGTCGGACTGGCCGTAGTTGCGCTCGTAGGAGCAAGCATGGGCCATGGTATGCAGATGTTTTTCGGAGTTATAGTCCCCTATGTCTCGCTTGCCATTTTTATAGTGGCTGGTATAAACAAGGTAGTGAAGTGGGGTCGGACACCTGTTCCATTTCAGATCCCTACCACCTGTGGTCAGCAGAAATCTCTGCCGTGGATCAAGCACTCCCCAATTGAGAATCCTAATGATACATGGGGAGTTGTCAGAAGAATGGCACTTGAAGTGCTTTTGTTCCGTTCGCTTTTCAGAAACTTAAAGACCGAGATTAATGACGGTAAGCTTTCATATGGATCAGAAAAACTGCTCTGGCTTGCAGGCCTTGCCTTTCATGTTTCGTTTTTTACTGTAGTACTCCGGCACCTCCGTTTCTTTATCACTCCTGTGCCGGCTTTCATAAACATCACTGATTCTCTTGACGGCTTTATGCAGGTTGGTGCACCGCATCTTTTGTTGACCGGTGTCATTCTGGTCGCAGCAACGGCATTTCTTCTGTACCGGAGAATTGGTATGGCGCAGATTAAGCACATCTCACTTCCTGCAGATTATTTCCCTTTGTTTTTAATTATCGGCATCGCCCTTTCAGGGATTGTGATGAGATATGTTACAAAGGTGGATATAGTCAAGGTCAAAGAGCTTACAATGGGGTTGCTCAGTTTCAGCTTTACTGTGCCCAGCGGTATAGGGGTAGTTTTCTTTATTCACGTATTTTTGATAAGTACACTTCTTGCTTACTTTCCTTTCAGTAAGCTTATGCATTTGGGCGGCGTATTTCTCAGCCCTACAAGAAACATGCCTAATAACAGCCGTGAAAAACGTCACATAAACCCCTGGAATGATACTTTCGGTACAGAGGTGCATACGTATGCCCATTACGAAGATGCGTTTCGGGAGAAAATGAAGGATGCAGGTTTACCGGTAGAAAAGGAGTAGATGATATGGCAAAACCACAAACACCAAAACCAGAGGAACTAGTAAAAGTAGATTATGGTACTCCTGGGAAATCATGGATAGATATACCTGTTGAATTCAAGGACGGTCACTGGTGCTTCGGATCCAGGCCCGAGTTTCTTGAGGCGGTCGGTATGCCCAACGCCAGGGATTGGAAGCCCGATGAAGCAGACTGGAAGCTTCCTGATGACTGGAAGGACACGATCCTTCAGGGTATAAAGGAAAGGCTTGAGAAGTATCGTTCTTTTCATATTTTTATGGACATATGCGTGCGTTGCGGCGCCTGCGCTGATAAGTGTCATTTTTATATCGGCTCCGGTGACCCGAAGAACATGCCTGTTCTCAGGGCGGAACTTATTCGCTCTATATACAGAAAATACTTCACCCCCGGCGGAAAGGTGTTCGGCAAGTTTGCCGGTGCACGTGAACTGACCGAAGAAGTGATCAAGGAGTGGTGGTATTACTTTTACCAGTGTACTGAGTGCCGCCGCTGCTCTGTCTTCTGCCCCTATGGTATTGACCAGGCAGAGATCACCATGATCGGCAGAGAGCTGCTGAACCTGATAGGTACCCAGACAGGCTGGATTGCCGGTCCGGTTGCCAACTGCTACAACAAGGGTAATCACCTTGGACTTGAGCCTCATACCCTTTCAAGTAATATGGAATATCTCGTTGATGATATCGAGGAGATAACAGGAATAAGGGTTGAGCCGAGCTGGAACCGAAAGGGTGCGGAAATACTTTTTGTTACTCCTTCCGGAGACCTTTTCGGGGATCCCGGTACCTATACTGCTATGGGTTACCTCATGCTTTTCCATGAACTTGGTCTTGATTACACCTGGAGCACCTATGCATCAGAGGGCGGTAACTTCGGTTTCTTTACCTCGATGGATATGGCCAAGAGACTTAACTACAAAATTTATGCCGAGGCCAAGAGGCTTGGTGTTAAATGGATCATCGGAGGCGAGTGCGGACATATGTGGAGGGTCCTGCACCAGTACATGGATACATGGAACGGCCCTGCCGATTTCCTTGAAGAGCCTGTATCGCCTATAACCGGTACAAAGTTTGAAAACGCAAAGAGCACCAAGATGGTTCATATCGCGGAGTTTACGGCTGACCTTATTAAGCACGGTAAGATAAAGCTTGATCCAAGCCGTAACGATCACTTAAATGTAACCTTTCATGACTCCTGCAATACTGCACGAGGAATGGGTATGTTTGAAGAGCCTCGCTATATCATTAATAATGTTGTGAATAACTTTCACGAGATGTCCGAGGAAGAGAGTCGCGAGAAGACATTCTGCTGCGGAAGCGGTTCCGGTCTGAACGCCGGGGAAAACATGGAGATCAGGATGAGAGGCGGCATGCCGCGGGCCAATGCTGTTAAGAAGGTTCGCGACAAGCACGGCGTAAACATGCTGGCCAATATCTGCGCGATTGACAGGGCAACCCTGTCGGCGCTTATGGATTACTGGACACCTGATGTTGGTGTCTGCGGAGCTCATGAACTGCTTGCAAACGCACTTGTCATGACCGGGGAAAAGAAGAGAACACAGGACCTTCGTCTTGAGGATCTTCCCGGCATGGAAGAAGAAGCGAATGAGGAGGGAGACGAATAATGTATAACGGTGGTAAGATCATTGCCGGCTTAGTAATATTTTTCGGCTTATTGACAGTTCCTTTTTTCATTAATGCCGTAAAACCCACTAGCGGGGCAAATCCAAGTATTGATACACCTGTGATTAATTCACTTGATACAAAAGAATGTGTTAAACCAGCAGACTACATGAGAATAGAGCATATGAAAGTGCTTGATGAGTGGCGTGATGAGGTCGTCAGAGATGGTGACCGCAAGACGATCCATGTAGGCGGTAAAGACTTTCAGAAGAGCCTTCAGAACGGCTGTATGGAATGTCATTCAAACAAGAAGCAGTTCTGTGATGAGTGCCACAAGTATGCCGGTGTAAAGCCGTACTGCTGGAGCTGTCACTTTGTTAAAGAGGAGGGCAGGATATGAGTGTTGATAGAAGAAAATTCTTAAAGATTGCTGGACTTGCCAGCCTCGGACTAGCTCTGAATCCCTCTGACTTTATACTGATGAGTCCTGCAGAGGCTTCTTCTGGCAAATCACTCCCCAGTTCAGGAGAGAGACTCGGGATGACTATAGATGTCCGCAAGTTTAAAAATGATGCTGATTACCAGAGGATCATTGATGCCTGTCACAGTATTCATAACGTACCCACTCTCATTCCCGAAAAGAATGATATTAAAAACGAGGTGAAGTGGATCTGGACAGACACATACGGACATACATTTCCTGAGCAGATAAACGAGTATCATCCTCAGGATATCAAGTCAAAGAAGTTCCCGCTGCTCTGCAATCACTGCGATCATCCGCCGTGTGTAAGGGTATGCCCCACAAAGGCTACGTTTAAGAGCAAAAACGGGATAGTTTCACAGGATCCTCATCGGTGTATCGGCTGCAGGTTCTGCATGGCTGCCTGTCCTTATGGATCAAGAAGTTTTAACTGGGTAGATCCCCGTCCGTATATTGCGAAACGCGATCCATCATTTCCAACAAGGACTATGGGTGTGGTTGAAAAATGCACATTTTGTGTAGAGCGCCTTGCAAAGGGTCTTCAGCCTGCCTGTGTAGAGGTCTCAAAAGGAGCAATGGTTTTTGGTAACCTTGCAGATGCTCACTCAAAATTAAGAAGGGTACTTAGCACTCATTACACACTGCGCCGTAAACCTGCGGTAGGTACGATGCCGAGTGTGTTTTATGTGATAGGAGGTCAAGATTATGCTGGATAAAGCACTGAAAGGCAGCAAGAGATACTGGACGTTGGTCGTTATTCTGCTTTCATTTATTACCGCTGGATTTTTTGCATACCTGCACCAGTTTGAAAATGGGCTGGGTGTAACCGGCATGAGCAGGGATGTTTCCTGGGGATTTTATATCTCACAGTTTACCTTCCTCGTCGGTGTTGCCGCATCAGCGGTAATGCTTGTCATACCTTACTATCTTCACAATTACAAAGCCTTCAGCAAGATCGTTATTCTTGGTGAATTTCTCGCCGTGGCCGCGGTCTCTATGTGTATGCTCTTTATCTTTGTTGATATGGGCCAGCCCATGAGAATCCTGAATGTTATGCTGCACCCGACACTTAACTCAATCCTGTTCTGGGATGCCATGGTTTTAAATGGTTACCTTGTATTGAACTTAGTGATCGGCTGGACTACATTGCATGCAGAGAAGAAAGAGACTGCTCCGCCTAAATGGTTGAAGCCGCTTATCTATCTTTCCATTCCGTGGGCGGTCAGTATTCACACCGTTACAGCATTCCTGTACGCAGGTCTGCCGGGAAGGCATTTCTGGCTTACAGCCATAATGGCAGCCAGATTCCTTGCATCAGCCTTTGCAGCCGGTCCTGCACTGCTTCTGGTACTTGCACTGCTTCTGCGAAAATACACCAAGTTTGACCCGGGCAAAGAGCCTATACAGACCATCGGCAAGATCGTGACTTATGCAATGATCGCCAATGTGTTCTTTATCCTCCTTGAGGTATTTACTGCATTTTACAGCAATATGCCCGGACACATGCATGCCTTTGAATACCTCTTTGCAGGCATAGACGGCAAGGCAAAGCTTGTACCGCTGATGTGGACATCTATCATCCTTGGAGTTGCATCTTTGATAATGCTGATCCCGCCAAAATTCAGGGCTAATGAAAATATCCTGAGGATCGCGTGTATCTTTGTATTTTTCTCACTCTGGATCGATAAGGGTTTCGGACTGGTAATCGGCGGTTTTGTACCAAACCCGTTCGGCACAGTAACTGAGTACTGGCCTACACTGCCGGAATCTATCATAACCCTCGGGGTATGGGCAGTTGGATTTCTGGTGCTGACAGTGCTGTACAAGATCGTTGTCTCTGTAAGAGAGGATCTTGGGACGGCGAAGTCTGAGTATTAGTTTTTAAGTTATTTAATGAAAAGGCAGTGGGTGAAGACCTGCTGCCTTTTTTGTTTATGCTGAATCAAGAACAATTAACGTAGGGGCGTACCCAAGTGTGCGCCCTGAACCTGTTTGAACTGAGGAAAGACGAAAGACGAATGTCGAATGACGAATGACGTATGACGTAGGGGCAGGTTTCAAACCTGCCCGGTGTGAATATGGAAAAACATATTTAACCTTGCCTGTCATCCTGAATTTATTTCAGAATCTCGTTGTTCTGGGGATCCTGAATCAAGTCCAGGATGACAGGAAGTGCTTCAAATTAACACCTTATCAAAACATGTCATTCTGAATTTATTTCAGAATCTAGTCGTTTACTACGACAGGCATGTACCAACTTGCCATTTTCTGTATTGCGACACAGCCTCTAAGCCGGAAGATGACAGCGGAGTCGTAAGGTGTCTTAGTGTGGTCGGAAGATGATAACCGTGAGTCGCAGTATTTTTACTTTGTGCCTATGTGCCTCAGGCCCTTTGCCCCTTTGCCCCTTCTATATGCTAATGTAATACATGATTAAATATGCCAAATTACCGGAGAATATTGAGGATAATTTCACGGCCCTTATAGACCTATTCAGCAAAGACAAAAACATTGTATTTGCGTATATATTCGGCGGCATGGCACGTAAGAAACAATCTCCTTTGAGTGATATTGATATTGCCGTATATCTGGCCGAGCCTGATAAATTAGATTATTTATCCATGTATAGTGAAGTTACAGAGACACTGAAAACGGATGAGGTGGATCTTGTGGTTTTGAATAATGCGAAAACCAGTCTGGCAGGCAGGGTTCTGCAGAATAGAAAAATCCTGGTTGATAAGGAACCTTTTCTCAGGCATAAATATGAATCATTAACGTTGAGAAAATTTTTCGATTTTAAGATCAAGGAATCAGCAATAATCGCCCGGAGGTTTCAGATTGGTTGATAAAAATATTACAGGCCGCAAGTTGGCTGATATCGATACATATCTTAAGCAATTGTCTGAGTTCACCACTATAACTGTTGAACAGTATAAACAGGATTGGAAGACACAGCGCATTGTTGAACGCACTTTGCAGATGCTTATTGAGACGTGCATTGATATAGCCAATCATATTGTTTCAGATGATAAACTGCGCGTGCCTGAGAGTTATTCGGATACATTTAAAGTCCTGATGGAAAATAAGTTCATCACTGAATCATTATCTGAGAAAATGATAAAGGCCGCCAAATTTCGAAATGTAGTAGTGCATCAATACGATAATATTGATGCTGCCATCGCTGTATCTATTGTGAAAAATGATCTCATGTACTTCCGTGAATTTCAGGAGCAGATTGTCGAATATTTAAAGTAAATTAACCGTCCTACGCTAACATAAATAATAAGCACAATCGTATAAAAGGTATGCCTGCCGAAGGCAGTAAGTCTTACTCTGTGCCTAAGGACCTTTGTGCCTAAGCCCCTTTTTTGTAAAGATTATCACCTCAATACCTTATAATGAACCCGCGAAATAACCTCTTCCACAGTAGTCTGTCCCTGCTCAACCTTCATCCAGGCATCTTCAAAAAGCGTCTTGGTCCCCGCGGCCGCTGCGCATGCCCAGAGATCATCTTCATTAAATGTGCCTGATATAGTTCTCCGAATTTCGCTGTCGATTTTTACAAATTCATACACCCCGAACCTGCCGCTGTAACCGCTCTGCCCGCACTTATCACACCCGGCACCGGCGAAATATTTATTCAAGGGTTTCATCCCAAGTTTGGCAACTTCCGGAGGGGTATCGATTTCTATCTTACAATACTTACATATTTTCCTGACGAGCCTCTGGGCAAGTATTCCTGATACAGCCGAACTCACAAGGTAGGGTTCTATCCCT
>JACKQG010006234.1_pt1 | contig 12717 bp, 10 predicted proteins | sample 8237621 | NCBI WGS metagenome assembly JACKQG01 (sample SAMN15677084, study PRJNA649215) | marine metagenome | biome: marine; feature: Black Sea; material: saline water; isolation source: suspended particulate matter (SPM) from the Black Sea western gyre | collected 2013-06-09/2013-06-10 | depth...
AAGGCCGCATCCGCCGTCGCCCGAAAAAGGGCTATGGCGGGACAAGCAAGGGGTTTCGCCCGAGGCGTACTTTAGTACGTCGAGGGCGGAAACCCGCGGAGAACGCCGCTCATCGGAAAAATAGCCATTTCTGAATGGAAACTAGGTGTCGAACTCCAACGGCGTAACCGATATAATCAGCGGCAGTTCAAGAAGCTTTTCAACAATTTTTTCGGTGATCGCGACATTGGTTTTGAGAAAAATGATATTCATTTTTCCGGTCTCTTCCTGGCCCACCTGCATCTGGTCAATGTTAACATTTAGTTTACCGAGCAGCGTCGCGAAACTTCCGATAGCTCCCGGCTTGTCAAGATTGTACACCAGCGCCAGGTGGCCCTGGGGAATCAACTCCAGCCGAAAATTGTTAATTTTTACCACGCGCGTCTGATTCTTGCCGAAAATGGTTCCGGATACCGTACTGGTCATTTCAGCCGTTACCACCCGGACGGTAACCAGGTTGATATACTCTTCGGAATCATCACTGGTTGTCTCTTTGACCTTTATCCCCCTCTCCTTGGCCAGGATCTGGGCATTGACAAAATTGACATCGTCCTTGACAACCGGCGCCAGCAACCCTCTCAACACCGCTATTGAAACCGGTGACAGATCAAGTTCTTTGAAATCTCCGCCATATTCAATGGAGACTTCCTCGACCGGCCCCTGCACCAACTGGGCCTGGAGACTGCCCATCTGATCAGCCAAAGTCAATAAGGGTTGCAGTTTTTTGAGAAGATCGCCGGTTACCGACGGGAAATTGACGGCATTCAAAATTGTGCCGTACTTGAGATAGTCTATGATCTGGCTGGCGACATCGACCGCCACCTTGGTCTGGGCTTCCTGGGTGGACGCCCCCAGATGGGGTGTGCAAATCAGCCGATCATGCTCAACCAGCTTGCAAATGCCGGGAGGTTCAGTCTCGAAAACGTCCAGCGCGGCACCGGCGACTTTTCCCGATTCCAAGGCATCGTACAGATCATTCTCATCTACAATCCCGCCGCGGGCGCAGTTTATGATCATAACTCCATCTTTCATCTGCTCGAAAGCGTCCTTATTGATCAGTCCGTCGGTATCTTTTAACTTAGGAACATGTATGGTGATGTAATCGGATCGGCGGTATAGTTCTTCCAGGGAGACACTTTCATAGCCTTCCTTTTCAATCTGCTCGGGCCTGACATAAGGATCGTGAACAATCACCCTCATTTTCAGCCCGCGTGCGCGATCGGCTACAATGGAACCGATTTTCCCTAAACCGATAATTCCGAGGATCTTATTGTATACCTCCCTGCCCTGCAGTTTCTTTTTGTCCCAGCGGCCGGCCTTTAAAGACGCGGTTCCCTCGGGGATATTGCGCGACAGAGCCATTATCATGCCAATCGCATGTTCGGCGGTTGTAATAATATTGCCGCCGGGAGTATTCATAACAATAATACCGCGCTTGGTAGCCGCCGGTATGTCCACGTTATCAAGACCGATTCCGGCCCGGCCCAATACCTTAAGGCGTGTTGCCGCTTCCAGCAGATCCTCTGTAACCTTTGTAGCGCTGCGGATAACCAGAGCATCATAGTTGCCGATAATACTTTTAAGTTCTGCGGGAGACAGGCCGGTATTTACATCAACTTCAATGCCCTCCTCCTCCCGAAACATCTGAATGCCGGCTTCACCCAGATTGTCGCTGACCAGTACTTTCATGATATTCCTCCTAAAACTAAAAATATGATATAATTTTTTCTTTTATTTGAATTCATCCCTAACTGCAAGACTTCGGCGAGCTCCCTTCGGTCTGAGCGTTCGACTGAGCTCACGCCGAAGTCTCATGGTCGAAGACAGTCGAGTCGCAGCGGAGAATTTAAATTTTAAATAAAAGGGCATTATAGATGTTTTTTGTTGACATTCAAGCCAAAAATAAAAATATTTGAAACCTGCACTGTTATCGGCAACAATTGTAGCCTTAACAGTTCAAAAGGCTGAATACGAGATCATCAATAAAAGGAGACAACAAAATGAGTTTTGACTCTAACTTGACCAAAGAAGATGTTTTGAGAATCGTCAAAGAAAAAAGGGTTAGCTTCATCCAGTTCTGGTTCACAGACGTGCTGGGCATGCTGAAAAGCTTCGCTGTTACCGAGCCCGAACTGGAAATGGGAATGAGCGAGGGTATGGGTTTTGACGGGTCTTCCATCGAAGGCTTCGCCCGTATCGAAGAGAGCGATATGGTGGCCTTGCCGGACCCCAAGACCTTTCAGCTGCTGCCGTGGCGCCCGGAAGAAAGACCCGTGGCCCGCATGTTCTGCGATATCATCAACCCGGACCATACCCCTTATGAAGGTGATCCCCGTTATGTTCTCAAGCGCCTCTTAAATAAAATCGCGGAAAAAGGATACACTTTTTACGTCGGTCCCGAGCTTGAATATTTTTACTTCAAAAGCAAGGACAAACCCGAGGGACTGGATACAGGCGGATATTTTGACAGCCTGCCTCTTGATATGGCGTCTGATTTAAGACGCGAAACCATTTTCGCCTTGCAGTCCATGGGAATACAGGTCGAGTACAGCCATCATGAAGTGGCGCCCAGCCAGCATGAAATCGATTTAAGGTATGACGAAGCCCTCAGCATGTCTGACAAAACCATGACCTATAGGATCGTGGTCAAGGAGATCGCTCGCCAAAATGGTCATTACGCCACATTTATGCCCAAACCGATCTTTGGTGAGAACGGCAGTGGTATGCATGTGCATCAATCTCTTTTTCAAGGAGATGCAAATCTATTTTTTGACGGCGGCGACCCCTACCATTTATCCAAAATCGCCAAAGGATATATTGCCGGAATTATGAAGCACGCCCGCGAGATCATCGCCGTGACCAATCAGTGGGTCAACTCTTACAAACGGCTGGTGCCGGGTTACGAGGCGCCCGTTTATATTTCCTGGGCGCGGCGGAACCGTTCGGCCATGATCAGGGTTCCCATGTACAAACCGGGCAAGGAAGTTGCCACCCGCATAGAATTTCGCGCCCCTGATCCGGCCTGCAACCCTTATCTGGCGTTTGCCGTCATGCTGGCTGCCGGCCTCAAAGGCATCGAAAAAGAATATGAACTTCCCGACCCTGTCGAAGAGGACATCTACCAGATGTCCCCAAAAGATCGAAAGGCAAGGGGCATCGCCACCCTTCCGGACAATCTTTTTGAAGCCCTGATTGAGCTTGAACGCTCAGATTTGGTTAGAGAGGCTCTGGGGGATCATATTTTCAATAAGTTTATGGAAAACAAAAAGATCGAGTGGGACCGCTATCGGACCCATGTCAGCCAGTATGAAATTGAAAAGTATATGCCCATCATGTAGTTTCCATTCAGAAATGGCCCTTTTTGCCCTGCTCGGCGTTCTCCGCGGGTTTCCGCCCTCGACGTACTTAAAGTACGCCTCGGGCGAAAACCCTTGTGCGGCCTTGATCAGGACAAAAATTGCTCATTTCTGAACTGGAAACTATTTGTGGATGATCATGTAGGGTAGAATCTAAAAACCGCATGAAAAATTTTAAACAGACCCCCAATTGAGCTTGACTTAGTTGGGGGTTTCCGTTGCACGCCTCCCCGCAACAGCGGGACATGCGGGCGAAAACCCTTGTTTGTCCCGCCATAGCCCTTTTCTAAGGGCGGCGGCGGACGTGTCTCGCCATAGCCTTTTTTTCGGGCGACGGCGGATGCGGCCTTGCGACTTCGCCAAGGCTTCGACGGCACAAGTGCTCAGAACAAAAATTGCTCATTTCTGAACTGGAAACTATTTATGGATGATATGTCCCGACCTATACTTGATTTGACAAAATCGTAAGGCGGGTCAATATGTCACTTGACAGTTCAACCATTAAAATTTGTTATCACAACCAATTGGACAGTCATCAATACTGAGATAAAGAGCAGATAAGAAAGGTTTTGGATGAAGATTCGAAACCCCAATCAATTCTGGTATTTAGGCAAGCTAGTATTTTGATTGAAGGCCAGTTATCGTGTATTGATTTAACGCTGAATTAACCAGCGGCGGAATGAGCGACTAAGCCACTAAAAAAGCGCATAAATTTATTTGCTATGCTGACGCTGAAATCGCTCCGATACTAGCCGTCTGAGTTAAACGATAGGTTCTGCTTCAATTGGTCTATTGGTGTCATTGATGTAGTTCAGCATCAATTCGTTCAGAAATAAATATTTTCAGTAACGACTGGTAGGGCACATCTCGTTTGTTTGCCAGTACTTTCAACTCTTCAATCATAGACTCAGGAAGACGAATGGAAATCGACCGGGTTGAAGGTTTAAGTTTAGGTAAAATCGCCTCTTCTGCATCGGACCAATCGATATATTCTGAAGAATCGTGTTGTTGCCAAAAAAGGCGTTCTTCAGCCTCACTTTTAAATTTTGGTATTTTCTTTTTCATTTTAGATACCTCTCTATCTCCGAATCGGTCATTTCTCTTGCGGAAATAATTCTTATTTTTTGGTTTCGAACTGTGAATACAGCAAAAAGCAATCGATTCATATTGGTTCGGCCAAGCACGTAATATCGATTTTCAAGTTTGGAATGCTCTCTGTCACGTTTTACAATTAACGGTTTATTAAAGAAGATTTGTTCGCATTCCCATGTTGATACGTCATGCTGATCCCAGTTTTTGGTGATATTTCCGTGATCCCATTCGAAACCTGTACAATTTGCTAATATTTTATTCGGCTTAACCATAAATTTTGTATACCATGGATATATACAACAGGTCAACGGCAATCTTCAGCAGAACTTATATAATATACGGTTGCAGGTTATTTCCAGATTATCTGAATTTGATACAGTTTGACAAAAAGTATAAAAGAAAAGCCAGAAAGTCAATATTTATAGCAATATTAATTTGATATAAGATTTTTGAAGGACTGCGTTTTGTTACATAAATGTAAGAATGGCATTTTTTTGCCCGAATTATGGGAATTATCATGCAGCAGGTATAATTCTGTCCAAATTTATTTTGAGACAGTTTGAGTTGTTGGAAAGGGACAAATGACAAAATTCACGATGTCTTGCCTGCACCAACAAGCACTATCAAACTAATATCATTGATGATTCGGTTTGGCAATCGTGAATTTTATTAGGGACTTGAAATTTGCATGCATCTTTGCAGATTGCGTGACACCGGAGCTCGTCAGGTGCATACGCTAGTAGACTGCCAGGCCAACTCCCTATGACCGTGGCTTGAGCGCATTGCCCCCCCTGATTACGAGGTTTCCTTCAGCAGGTCCACCACCAGCCGGTAAGCAGCGCCGACCGCCGGAAAGCAGACCGTCTGGGGTGTGTCAGAGCTCATGAACTGCTCAAGCCCCTCCTCCGTGGTCAGATCCGCCTTCGTCAATTCACGGCAACTGATGGTCTCCATCTCGGCCTCGAAGCGGCGACGAAACTCCCGCACCACCGCCAACTCGCGGAGCCCTTCTTCCATCGTGTCGGCCCGCCCACGCTTGAGGCCGATAGCCATCACGGCACCGACGACGGCACCGCAGACGGCCCCCGTGTTGCCTAGCCCCCCGGCGAAGCCGAATGCGATCCGGCGAATGACATCGTTCTCTATCTCTATCTCGAATTCCTGGCACACGGCCTGGAGTACAGCCTCGGATCAAGCGTAGCCTTGCTCCATGATTTGCATGGCTCGGTTCTGCTCCATTTTCTTCCTCCCTTTTTTGTTCTCATCTATGATGACTTCATATCTGAATATTGTGTCTACGCCTGCTGAAAGGACTCTGCTTTTTTCTGAAAAGCTGCGGCCTTTTCAAAATCGTTCAGGGCGTGGTAACAATTGGTGATCAAACCCAGGGTTTGCTGTAAATGCTGGAATTTCAGTAAATACGAAAGCGCCTCTTGGTATGCACCCGTATTCATGAGGCTGACCGCCATACAAACGTTAAGCTGCTCATCATCCGGAAAGTATTCAAGTCCTTGAGACACAATGTCGATCGAGGTTTCGTAGGCCTGCTTCTTTTGATTAAAGATCCCCAGGCCCAGGTACGCTCGCGCATTAGGATGATATTGTAAAGCTTTTTGGTACAGTTTAGCTGCAATTTTATCTTTGTTTTTGATAGCGTCAATCCCGGAATAATCGCCATGATCAAAGGTCATCCCCAATCTTGAGCAAAAATCGGAATGCAGCGGGTAAAATTCCTTTTTGTCGACAAGCTCAATGGTATCGACAATTTCCGGAAGCCGCCGGTAGTATTCCGCTCTTAATGTCTTTCCGAAAGACAACACCAGTTCCCGCGACAGTTTTGGGTCTGTTTCAAAATGCTTGATATCCTCGATGGGATTTTTCCAGATATCATCCGTCAATTTCTTGTTCTGCTTTAATTTTGCATAAAGGACTGTGCCCGGAAATATGGAAAGGATGAAAAAATGGATGACTAGTGGTTTGATTCTAAAAATCAAATCAACGGTCTTTTGGATGGTTGCCCGGCTTTCTCCGGGACAGCCGTATATGAAATAGGCGCGGGGCAGGATCCCGTATTTCAAAGTGAGGTCAAACGCCTTCTTAATTACCGTAGTTTTTATCTTTTTGTTCAGGAGAGTTCGAACTTTTTCGGAACCGCTTTCCACGCCGTAACTGATTTGAATGCAGCCGGCTTTTCGCATCCAGGCAACGATCTCTGCACTCATATAATTGACCCGTGAAATAGCTACCCATGTGATCTTAAGATTTCTTTGAAGAATTTTCTTGCAGATTTCGATCACACGTTTTTTGTCGATACTGAAGGTATCATCTGAAAAATAAAAAAAAGTGACCCCTTTATTGTAAAGACGCTGGAGTTCGTCAACAAAGTATGCGGTAGAGTGAGATCTGACCTTGGGGCCCCAAAATGCCGGAGAACCGCAAAAATTGCATTTTCCGGGACATCCGCGGGTTAAAGACAGGTGCTGGTATTCAAAGTATTTGGCAGGGACCGGCAGTTGATCGAGATCTTGGACCAAAGGTGCCGGTTCCGTGCGGACAACCTTGCCGTCTTTTCTGAAAGCAATCCCTTTGATATCGTCCAGACGATGCGTATCACCTTTTTCAATGCTCCTTACCAGGTTTAAAAAAGTGTATTCGCCCTCTCCGATAACGATAAAATCGATTTCAGGGAAATGGGTTAGAAAATGCTCCCATAAAAAGGTGGCGCTGACGCCGCCAAAAACGATTTTGACCTTGGGGTCGATCTGCTTGGCAATGCGCGCAATTTCGATGCCGCCCCAACGGTTGGCCTGTAGAATAGAGAACCCGATGACATCGGGCTTCTTTTCAAGAAAAGTCTTTTCAATTTCCTCCGGAGTCTCATTGATCCTGTGCCAGTTCAATATCTCAACGTCGTAATGGTTTTCTTTAAGAACGGCACCTACGTAATAAACGCCGATGGGCACAACAACCATATCTTCCGTGGTGGTCCGTTCTTCAAGCCAGTATGGATATATCAATAATATCTTCATTTGCAACTATTCAGGGTTCACGGTTCAGGGTTCACGGTTCAGGGTTCGGGGTTCAGAGTTCAGGGTTCAGCATTGGTCGCTCTGCGCTCTTCATATTTTCTGGGATATAGGGTTGTATCAAATAGCTATATGTTTTACAAACTGGTAAAGCATCTTTTGTTTTGAATTTAGCATTTGGAACATTCATATTTGTTTCGAATTTCGTACTTCGAGCTTCGCATTTTACAGCAACTTTTTCATAAAACATAAATATGATTCAAAGTGTTTATATCTTAAAATAACGTACACTGAATCAGTGGCGGTTGATATTGACGTCTTAGCTGCGAATTCCTATAATTGATTTAGTCCTGAAATAATTGGTCCTCTGGACCCGGATTTTTTGTTTTGTCCTGGAGAATATTGAAAATGTCTGTCAATGATTTGGAAAAATATGATCTGTGTGTGATCGGATGCGGGCCGGGCGGCTTTGCAGCAGCCATGCGGGCGCTTGATCTGGGAAAACATGTCTGTATTATTGAGGGGGGCGAAATCGGAGGCAGCGGTGTCATGTGGGGTGCTCTGGCTGCCAAAACCATGTGGGAGCTGGCCAAAGACTATGACATCGCCGCCAAAGTAGACCGGGGGTACCGGGCCTCAGGATTGGCGGCAGACTATCAGGCGGTGCGCAATACCGTGATTCAGGCCGTGCAGGAAAAGCAAAATCAGATGCTTTCTCAGATCCAGGCCTTTGCTCCTCAATGTTGGAACGGCCCCGGCTCTTTAACCCTGAAACGCGGATGGGGCGCTTTTTTGTCCCGGGACCAGGTCGAAGTGACAGATAATGACGGCCATAAGGAAGAAATATCCGCCGACTTTTTTCTGATCAGCACAGGCTCAAAACCGAACGATTTTCCAGATATCAGGGTAGATCAGAAGCGCATTATTAATTCCGACGGCATTTTGAATTTTGAAAAATTTCCCCAACGACTGATGATCATCGGTGCCGGTATCAGCGGTTGCGAGTATGCCACAATCTTTTCCAATTTCCGGCAAACCAAGGTTTATCTGGTGGATCGTGAAAAGCAGATCATTCCTTTCGAGGATGAAGACATCAGCCGTTTTGTCAGCGACAATCTTACGCAAAACAATGTGGACATTTTTCATTCCGCCGGGCTGAAACGCATTATTAAACACAAAGAGCACCTTGAGATGGTGCTTGATTTTGCCGACAGCCGTTCCCAGGTGTTCGAAGTGGATGCCGCCCTCATTTCCATTGGACGCACACCCAACCTTGCCGGCCTCAGCCTGGATAGAGCCGGAATCGAGCCCAATGCACAAGGGTATTTGGAAACCGACGCAAACTGCTGCATCAGGGAGAATATCTATGCGGCCGGCGACGTCGTTCGTCATCCGGCGCTGGTCAATCTGGCGGAGATGGAAAGCCGGTACGCCGTCAAACACATGTTCGGTCTCGACCAGCGACCGATATATTACAGCAATATGTCTACCGTCATGTTTTTTAAGCCTCAAGTAGCCGCGGTGGGATTAAACGAAAAAATGTGCCGTAAAAAGAAAATTCCCTATAAAGTGGCCTACTATTCCAATGCTTTATTGAGCCGCGCCATTGCTATGCGGGCAATAACCGGATTTGTGAAGATCATCGTTAGCGATGATGAGGATCAGATGATTCTCGGTATGCGCGCGGCCGGCCCCCAGGCCTCCAACACCATTATGTCGATTGCCACGCTCATGGATCAGGGCAAAGGTATTAAAGACGCTCTTAAAACGACGCATCCTCACCCTACCATGTCCGAAGGGATTCAGGAATGTTTGCGCTTGCTTCTGGATAAATCGATTTATAAAAGCCGGGCCTTTCCCAATCAGATAAAGATTCGCTCGTGGCGGCCCGATGGGTAACGATCGTAGTTCCTTAGTTGTATTTTTTTTGCTTTTTGTGGCCAAACTTTTTCGTATCCATTCATGGAGTAATTGAGCTAGTGGAAATTCCAAATAACAAATCCCAAAAAACAAACAAATTACAATGACCGAAATTCAAAATTCCAAACCTTATAATCGGAAGGCCAAACGAATTGAAAAAGATATTTTCATCAATACGGGAAAAATTGAAATGATTTAGTTCTTTAGTATTTGGAATTTGGAGCTTGTAGCTTGGAATTTATTTGAAATTTGATGCTTGTGGTTTGTTATTTCCGGTTTATCCGGGTTAGGTTTTAGGTTATTGTTTTACGATTATTTGCACATACTTAAAACTTAAAACGTTCGTAATAAGGAGGTCGACTCATGTTCTTATCACTTGTTCAAAAACGAAGAAGCATCCGCCGGTACTTAGAGAGACCCGTGGAAAAAGAGAAAATCGAACTTCTCGTTGAGGCAGCCCTGCGTTCACCGTCTTCAAGAGGGTTTAATCCCTGGGAGTTCATTGTTGTAACGGATCGAGATTTGCTTGAAAAGCTTTCGAAAGCCAAAACGCACGGTGCTTCGTTTTTAAAAAATGCTCCCTTGGGAATCGTTGTTTGTGCGGATCCCGAAAAGTGCGATGTTTGGGTTGAGGATGCTTCCATCGCTTCGATCTTCCTCCATCTGGCGGCCGAGTCCCTGGAACTTGGAAGTTGCTGGATTCAGATCAGAATGAGAATGCACGATCAGACCAAAACCGCCCAAGAGTATGTGCAAGAACTGTTAAATATTCCGGAAAACTTAAACGTGGAAGCGATGATCGCCATTGGCTACCCTGCTGAAAGCAAGCCACCGCATCGCAAAGAAAATTTACCATATGAAAAAGTGTATTATAATGAGTACGGCAGATAGGAATTGAACTTAGCAGGTTAAATGAAAGCCGGCGGCAATATTTTGGCCTTCTTTGAAGAGTCGGTTGAAAGTCTCAACAGCCTTGGTCGTCTTTTCTTCGATCAATTTAATATTACGGTCTTTAAGAAATTCACGCAAGGCCCTGGTTGCTTTCATCAGCCCTGGGGAACCTTTCCCAAGCACTACAATGTCGGGGACGGATTTTAAAATATCCTGAATGTCATCCACATCAACAGAATGCCCGCGCTTCCGCCACCATTCAGGGACAACCTTCCCCTGGACAATTTTCATATCGTTGGTGTATCTTACACTATTTACAACAATATTTCCGAAAGAATATTGTTCAATCATAATATAAAGTTAGAATTTAAAAAGATTGAACCTATCTCTCTTTTTTTTAAGAATCGACCCGCTCTTTTAACTCTTTCCCGCATTTGAAAAACGGCAGTTTCTTTGGTGCAATCTGAACCTGTTTCCCGGTTTTAGGATTCCTTCCGGTATACGCTTTATATTTTTTGACGTAAAACGAACATAATCCCCGGATTTCAACCCTGTCACCGTTTGCCAAAGCGTTGGACATTTCGCCAAAGAATAGATTCACAACTGACTCGGCTTCTGTTTTGGTAAGTCCGGCTTCATTTTTAAGGTTTGTGATAAGATCTGCTTTGTTCATGGGCTCCTCCTGAATGAATAATAATGTTAATATATTAAAGTGCTGGTTACAAAATGTCAATGAATTATAAAAGGTTAGTTAAAATCTTTATCAAAAAGATAAAATTGATGAACTCGTAAAAAGTCACGAATTCAACTATAGATGGCTAAGTAAAACGGTTCATATACAAGGCGTAGTCTTTTTTCAGGAACGAGGCCATACATGTAGTATGCCGAGTCTCTGCAAAAATACTACAACACAGTAGATGGGACTTTTTACGACGCCATCAAGCTTGACATAAGTCCTTTTTCGACTTAGAGGATTTGCACGATTTTAACCTGGACGTATGAATGAAACGGGGCTTGCCATGCTGGAGAGCTACTTTCAACACCAAACAGACCTTGCCCAAAAAGAATGCAAAATGCAGTGTCCGGATGATTGCAGTGCACCCGGATGCCGGCTGGACGAAGTTATTGTCGAGGCCACCCTTTTTGATCTGGTCAGGCTCAGTCTGGTTTTAAATACGCCCGTGTCCAGTCTCTTTTTACAGCACTGCCACCTGGGGCTCCAGAGTTGTGAACAAAATCTCCGCTATCATCGCCTGCTGATTAAGCTGAAAAAACCCTGCCATTTTTTTGAAAAGACGCGCTGTACGGTTCACGGATCAAAACCGCTTGCTTGTGTTTTATTCCCGGAGTATCATCAGATAAAAGGGCTTGTACCGGAGCTTGTCAAATCCACGATCTTTCGTAAATTCAAGTGCTTAAAGGGCGATATTTTAATCCCGGACCAAAGAAGTACGGCACTAAAGACGCTCAGAAAAATGAGCAGCCGGGAAGAGGCTCTTTCCGGCTTTTTTCTATTCGAAACCCCACGCTATATTATTGACTCCAAACCTCTGACCAAACAGTTGAAAAAAGAAAACCCGCACAAGAAACCGATTGCGCTTAAAGCTTACGACAGACTTATAAACGCAAAACTTAAACCGACCGGTCTTATCGACAGCATCAATGGTAAAATAGCCCGCCTGGACACGCGGGCGGGAATGGAAAGTCTTTTTGAAAAACTCAAAGACGATGATTTGATGAAACAGCTTCTGGAAAAAAGGGCCAGCCCGGAGATCATTTACAAGTTTAAGGGAAATAGTTTAAAAAGGCTCAAAAGAAGACTCCAGCCGTCGGAATTTTATTTTAGATGATCAAACTCCGTTATTGCAAACTACGGTTGACCTCTTCCAGCGCTTCTGCTGCGGCCTCTTTAACTTCAACAGGATAAGGACCGCTTAAAACCGTTTCGAGTTTCGGGATTAAGCTCTCGTCACCGGATATTCCAAATAGGTAAAGGACATCCCCCTTAACCGTATCTTCCATTTGAGGAAAACGCTCCCACAAAAAAGGGATAGCCTGAGCTATAAGTTTGTTGTTCTTCTCAGCAATGGTTTCAAAAACCACCATGGCACCCAGACGGACCGGCCATTTTTCGCTAACTAAAAGTCCCAGAAAGGCCGGGAAGATTTTACCACTGTCCGTCATCATTGCAGCCACACCTGCGGCGTTGCCCTCCTCAAGCATATCTCTTAATGATGAGGCACTGAGCCGTGCAGGATCACGGTTTAATATCATGTCGGCGATTTCCGAAAGTTGAATTGCTCCGGTCCAACGATACATATCATCCAGCAGAACCGTGGGTGCCGATTGGATATTGTCTGATTTTGCAGCTTCCGGAAACAGAGCGCCGTCAA
>JACKQG010006235.1_pt1 | contig 12717 bp, 16 predicted proteins | sample 8237621 | NCBI WGS metagenome assembly JACKQG01 (sample SAMN15677084, study PRJNA649215) | marine metagenome | biome: marine; feature: Black Sea; material: saline water; isolation source: suspended particulate matter (SPM) from the Black Sea western gyre | collected 2013-06-09/2013-06-10 | depth...
TTTCACGGTGCATATTTTTTAACTACACAGAGAATTCTGCAAGAACAATAGATTTGTGATTTTTCATCAAGTACATCATTAAAATCTAGTTCGAATTATACATGCAAATTTCATAAAAAACAGTCATGCGGTGAAAGTATGAGGGCACTGAGATGCGCTGACAAATCGTCTAAATTCTTTAAGGCCTGTGCGTTTGGATGCATATATAAAAAAGCGAAAGAAGATTTTATAAAAAGTAAAGAAGGTATAACAAACTTTGCTTATTTTTTAGCTGAGACTCAATATGCAGGAAAAATAAAGCCAAGACAATTACTTATTATTGATGAGGCACACAACATTGAATTACAATTAAGCAAGTTTATTGAATTAACAATTTCAGAAAGATTTACAAAATCGGTGTTGAAAATTCAGTGGCCTGATGAGATGACACTTAATAGAAGTGTAAATTGGATTAAGGAATGTTATTTACCAAAGCTAAAGAAGCATCTAAAATTTGTTAAGTCGTCAATTGAAAAATATATCGGTATGGCCGAACGTATTAATGAGTTTTCATCTTTAGCTAAAAAGCTTGATATGCTTGATAAACACAAGTGCAAAATTGAACGATTCTTAGAGATCTATAAACCAGACAATTGGGTAGTGAGTCGCCAAAAGGCTTATGGTAAATCTTCAGAAAAAATTGAATTTAAAGCCATTGATGTTTCATATTTTGCTAAAGACTTACTTTTTTATATGGGTGGCAGGGTCTTACTCATGTCAGCAACAATACTTGATCATGATGCATTTTGTGAAAGTCTTGGTATCCCTATTGATGATGTTGAGTTTATTAGTTATCCTTCTCCATTCCCAATTGAAAATAGACCTATAATGTTTAATCCTATTGGAAGTATGGCCTCAAGAACAATTGATGAGTCCCTACCAAGAATGGCTGCGGCGGTGAAAGCAATTCTAAGTGAACATAAAAATGATAAAGGTGTTATACACTGTCATTCATATCGTATTGCAAATTACTTGAAGAAAAATATTAGATCTACTAGATTATTAATTCATGACAGTTCTAATCGTGATCTAATACTTGACAAGCATATTAACGGAACCAAGAATACCGTCTTGTTATCACCGTCTATGACGGAAGGTGTAGACCTTAAGGATGATAGCAGCAGGTTCCAGATCCTTTGTAAGGTTCCATATCCATATCTTGGTGATAAACTAGTAAAGAAAAGGATGTATAAATGGAAATGGTGGTATCCACTTCAGACAGCAAAGACAATTGTTCAGTCTGTTGGCAGGTCTATTAGGCACAAGGATGATTTTGCCGTAACATATATTCTTGATTCTGATTGGGAGAAATTCTATTCTAGAAATAAAAAATATTTCCCATTAGATTTTAGAAAAACGCTTATATAAAAGGAAAATAAAAAAATGCCAAACAACACAATATCACAAGTTAATAACTGGCGTGAGGAAGGTTTCAAAATATACTTAACGTCTGGGGGATTTGATCCATTACACGTAGGTCATCTAAAATGTATCCAAGCTTCCGCAGCACTGGCTAAAAAGAATAACGGTAAATTAGTTGTTTTAGTTAATGGTGATCAATTTTTAATTGATAAAAAAGGTAAGCCATTTATGAAAATTAATGAAAGATTAGCAATCATCGCCGGCCTAAAAGGAGTGGACTTGGCTGCGGAATGGTACGATGGAACTCAAACAGTAAGTAATGCAATTAGGTTGTTTTCGCCTGATTTCTTCACCAAGGGAGGTGACAGAGACGATCCTACAGTTATTCCTGAGTGGGATGTATGTCAGGAGGTAGGGTGTCAAGTAATCCTTGGTATTGGCGGCGAAAAGATTCAATCTTCATCATGGCTCACAAAAAATATGTGATTAAGCAATTTTTATAAATAATTAGATTAGTGTATGCAGATATAAAAAGATATATTAAACTAATAATTGAGCAGAACGAAGATCTTGATTCGATCCAAGTACTTTCGCAATATGCTCATCGAGGTCAAACCAGACGAACTGGAAGACCATATTTTTTTCACCCACAAGAAGTTGCTGAAATAATTAAGAAGTATTACAATGATGATGTAACGTACTACACGGCACTTTTACATGATGCACTTGAAGACGGTATACCGCTTGGTAACATTGAAAATGAACAACAATTTTTTGATTTGCTTGTAGATGAATTACCAGATAGCAATGTCACTACAATAGATGAAATTTATACTGCTGTCTCAGTGCTAACGAAAAGCAACAATATAGCATATGGGGAATATGTTACTGGATTGCTAGAAAACATATTTGCATTTAGAGTTAAGCTGGCTGATATTATGCAAAATATCTCCGATGATCCAAGTACATCTCAAATAGAAAAATATGCAACTACAGAAAATATGTTACGTAAGAAATTTAACGATGAAGTACCTTCTGGTATTTCTGAAAAACATTGGAAGGATTTTCAAAAAGTTGTTCAACTTGCAAAAAATAAATAACACTACTGGATCTGGCGTGATTCTATATAAAAAGTTTAGTGATGGCCACAAGGTGTTAGTGTTAACATCTGCTAATGGTATGATGGATATACCAAAAGGCCATAAAGAGTCCACAGACTTGAATTACTTCAGTACGGCTCAGAGAGAATGTTTTGAAGAAACACAGATATTTTTTACACAAGCAGACTTATTGACAAAAGAAATATATCAAGATAAAAATTTAGTAATTTTTTGTGCATCAACAGAACAGGAACCAACAATTTTAATAAATCCAAAAACACAAGTGTTAGAACACTCTAGTTTTGGCTGGTTGTTCCCTAGTGACGCTATGCAAATTCTGCCACCATATCTAGAAAAAGCTGTAAAGTGGAGCATTAAGTTCTATAATGATAATTAACAACATGTCAGCGAGGTTAGTATTAATTTATGTCAATATTTAAAAAACGCAATACCTCCGCGGATCGATCAGCATCAGATCGCCGGAGACATAGGGAAAAAATAGACAAGGCAATAAAAGAGGGCGTTACGGATATTTTATCTGACGAATCAATTATTGGCCAGAGTGGTTCTAAAAAAATAAAGATTCCAGTAAGAGGAATTAAGCAATATAAATTTGTTTACGGCTCAAATCAACAAAAAAAAGTTGGATCCTCGGCCGGGAACGATGTTAGTAAAGGTCAAAAAATAAAGAAAAAGAAACCTGAACCAGCCTCCGGAGGTGGCAGTGGTCAACCGGGAGATGGAGGGGGCGAAGAATATTATGAGATTGAAATAACTTTAGAGGAATTGGCAAGCTATTTATTTGACACCCTTCAGTTACCAGAACTTGAAAAAAAGCAATTCAAGAAAATGATAACAGAAAAAATGAAAAGGCACGGTTATAGAAACCAAGGTATTAGACCAAGGCTAGATAAGAAAGAAACAGTAAAAAGAATGCTTAAGCGTCGTAATGCAGCCAAGCGAAGCCTTGATGTTGATGATGAAGATTTTGCATTCCGTGATAGCGACTTAAGATACAAGCATATAGTTGAAAAGAAAACACCAAACTCTAATGCAGTAATTTTCTTTGTTATGGATATTAGTGGATCAATGACAAAGGAAAAGAAATTTCTTTCTAGAAGTTTTTTCTTTCTTTTATATCATTTTATTAGATCAAAATATGATCAAACAGATATTGTGTTTGTGGCTCATGATTCACAAGCATATGAAGTTTCAGAACAGCAATTTTTTACAAGAGGCTCAAGCGGTGGAACTATAGTATCGTCTGGTCTGGAAATGGTTGACAATATTATTGAAAAACGTTATCACCCAAACTCATGGAACGTTTATTTGTTTCAATGTTCAGATGGTGATAACTGGCCTTCCGACAATGAAAAGACTATGACATTGATTAATAAACTCCAGAGGCTGTGCCAGTTCATAGGTTATTGTGAGGTAGAACCATATGCCGAACGAATCAAGTGGGACAAAAGTGATTCCAGCCTGCTCAGTGTATATTCAAAAACAACTGCTACGAATGTCAAACATGCAAAGATAACGGACAAGGCCGATATATGGCCGGCGTTTAAAAAGTTTTTTGGAGGGATAAATGTCTGAATGGTCTTTCGAAGATTTAGAAAAATTTGATTCTAGAATTTGTGATATAGCCAAAGATTATAATCTTGACTGGTTTCCAATTATGTATGAAACGTGCGATTATTATGAAATGATAGGGCACATGGCGTATCACGGTATGCCAAGCCACTATGGGCATTGGTCATATGGCAAATCATTTGAACAAACTCATCAGCGCTATAATCTTGGAATGGAAGGTTTACCTTATGAATTAATTATTAATTCAAATCCGTCTATAGCATACTTAATGATTGAAAACCCATTGCATTTGCAGGTTTTGATTATGGCTCATTGTGTAGGGCACTCAGACTTTTTTAAAAATAATAAGGAATTTGCTGATACGGATCCGGAAAGAATTATTTCTAGTTTTAGAAATGCTAGAAATAGAATACAAGACTATATTGAAGATCCCTCAATTGGTATCAACAAAGTAGAAAAAATTATTGATGCAGCGCAAGCTTTACAATTCCATGTCAATAGATATACAAGAAATTACAAGACAGATAAGCAAAAGCAAGCTATCGTACTAAGCGATTATAATAAAAACAAAATTATTAATCCAGACACAGCTGTTTATCCAGATTTTAGTAAAAAGCCATTTAAACCAGAATATGACTTGTTTGGATTTATGCTTGAAAATTGTAATAAGTTAGAAGAATGGGAGATTGATATACTTGAAATTTCAAGAAACGAGGCATATTATTTTCTGCCACAAATGCAAACAAAAGTAATGAATGAAGGGTGGGCATCGTTTTGGCATTACCGCTTAACACATGATTTAAAATTACCAGACTCTATGCATTTACCTTTTTTGAAGTCGCATAATCAAGTAATTAGGCCACACCCTGGGAGAGTGAATCCTTATTATGTTGGGTTTGAGATGTTTCAGGATATCGAAAAACGCTTTGGCATAGAAGAATGTTTTATCGCGAGGCAATCTTGTAATGATGAATCATTTTTTCGAACATATCTTACACGAGAACTTTGCGAAAAATTAGGTCTTTTTGAATATTCCGATAATAAAGAACATTATTTAATAACAGACGTTTCTGACACTGATGGTTGGAAAAATATTCGCTCTAGTTTAATTAAGCAAACTGGTTTAAATAATATACCAATGATTTACGTTGAAGACATTACCAATAACACCATGCTGTTACATCATGAGCATGACGGTCGCGATATAGAATTAGATTATGCTGAGTGCGTAATCAAACACATAAAAGACATCTGGAAAGATGACGTAAAATTAATTACAACTATCGAAGATGAGCCCTTCGAAATTTAGGAGATATTACAAATGGCAACAAGCAAAAAGTTTTTAGATATTATCAAGGCACAACGTAGTGTGCCAAAGCAGGCAAAATTTGATGGTACATTTTTAGAGTATCTCGATCTTATTAACAAGAATCCACAGATTGCTGAATCATCACATTCAAGACTTTACTCGGCACTCACATCAGCCGGGGTTGACAGTATGCCGGGCTCTTCAAGGAAGCGGAAATTATTTAATAATGATAACGTTAAAATATACAAATATTTTGATGAACACTTTTTTGGAATGGAAAATGTTATAACAAAAATTATGAATTTTCTAAAATCAGCATCACTCCGTGGTGAGGAGTCAAGACAAGTATTATTGCTGATGGGACCTGTTGGTGCTGGAAAATCAGCCATAACAGAACATATCAAATCGTCGTTGGAAGGTTTAACATATTTTCATCTAGATGGCGATCCACAACGTGGTGAGCCGCTTCAGCTTCTTCCAAGATCTTTACGTGATGATTTTGAGAAACTTTTAAAAGTAAAAGTAACCGGTGATATATCACCAGTTGCTCGTTATAAGTTACTCGAAGAATATGACAAGATGTACGAAGATTTTAGAATTGTAGAAACTAGTTTTTCTCAACGTGGTCGACGTGGTATTGCTTCGGTTCCACCTATGGATGCAAACTCACAAGACGTATCTGTGCTGATTGGCTCCGAGGATATCTCAAAACTCGACAAATATTCTGAAGATGATCCAAGAATACTATCATTAAACGGTGCTTTCAACGTTGGGAATAGAGGGATCGTTGAATTGGTAGAGGTCTTTAAGAATGAGATCGAATTTTTACATACAATCATTACGGCTACACAAGAAAAACGTGTACCTTCTCCTGGCAAACACGATATGTTACATTTCGATGGTGTGATATTAGCACATTGTAACGAGTCAGAGTGGAATAGGTTTAGGGCGGAACATACCAACGAGGCTATATTGGACAGAATCGTAAAAATCAATGTTCCATATATTCTAGAACTTGATCAAGAAATTAAGATCTATGAAAAGGTATTAAAGCAATCTGACTTTACCTCACACCTTGCGCCACATACAATTCGGATTGCGTCGATGTTTTCTGTTCTAAGTAGACTAGAGCAATCACAAAAATGTGATATTCTCACAAAAATGAAAATTTATAATGGCGAAGAGGTTATTGAGAAAGGTAGAGTTAAAAAGGTCGATATCAATGATCTTAAAGCAGAATTTAGGGACGAAGGTATGAAAGGTATCTCAACTAGATTTATTATGAAAGCAATTGATTCTGCGCTGGCTGATTCTGACAAAGACTTTATTACTCCGGTATCAATCATTAATTCGTTAAAAGCAAAGGTTCAGGAGCAAGTTATAGATGAAGAGTTTAGATCGCACTGTCTAGAACTAATTCAAAAAACGGTTCGTGAGGAATATCTTAGAATACTTGAGGATGAAATTGCTAAAGCATTCGTTACTGCATATGATGAACAGGCTCAATCATTGTTTAATTCATATCTTGATAACGCAGAGGCTTTTACAACAAGACAGCGGCTTAAAGATCCAATAACTGCAGAGGTCCGCGAACCTGATGAACGCTTTATGCGTGCAATTGAAGAACAAATTGGAATTGTTGGTTCGTCTAAGGACGGTTTTAGGTCTGACGTTACGGCATATATGTTCGCAAAAATGCGGAGGTCTGAGACCGTTAATTTTAGATCGTATGAACCACTAAAGGAAGCCATCGAAGCATATCTTATAACATCGGTAAAAGATATGGCAAGAATTGTCACAAAAAGCATCTCTAGAGATGATGAACAGCAGAAAAAATACTCAGAAATGGTACAAACCATGATTGATGAATATGGTTATACTGCTGAGAGTGCTGAAGAGGTTCTAACATTTGCTAGTAACAACCTTTGGCGTGACAGTTAAAGAGAGGTTGTATGATAAAATATTCCGAAACCTGCTTGCTTGCAGGTACGTGGCTACTAGTAACAAACAATAGTATAATCGGTTATACGCTAATTGCTTTATCTTTATTTTTTGCAATGTTTCGTTTTTTATTCGATATTCAAGAAAAAAAAGTGAAACAAGATAAAGTAGAAGATGGCACTAAGAAAATGTTAAGTGTAATTCAAGATTTATTTTCGTACTATGGGACTAACAATGGAAACCAAGAAAAAACCGTGTTACACTAGATTCGTTTCAAAAGATAACTTACAGAACGACTTCAAGACAGCAGGGCTTAATTACATAGACTCATTTGACAAAATGATTTATGATAGTAATGACGTTCTAAGGGTTTATGTGTCAGATGGCCACAACTATATTAATTTTATTGCATCAATGTGCCAATGGGACGATGTTATAAGAAAGATGTTTTTGCAATGTTATTTTATTGCAGAACAAGAAGTCCAAGGATCAGGTGTTTTTGCCACATATTTTCTAGCCCAGCGCTTAACTAACAACGACATAAAAGATCATAGAAAAATTGGTGTCAGTAGAGCCAGTATTGATCTAGCATTGAGGTCCTTAGAAACGCTTATTGATCCAGCAATTTATGGTGTAATAGAAAAAACAATTAGGCTCTGTGGAATAAGTGGTAATATCTTGATCCGTAATTCGGTATCAAAAATACCTGCAATTGAATTGACGTCAGGACATAAATTTTTAGTTGGACTATCAGACCTGTATGCTTCAAGTTCAGAGATCCGATCGGAGTCAAAGATCGTTCTTTTTGATGGTGCCATTGTAGATATTGGGCAAATTGATAGAATATTCGCGGATGTCAGTGAGAAAAAAATCACGTGTATCATTATAGCAAGATCGTTTAGTGATGACGTAATATCAACAATTAACATAAATCAGGCCAGACAAACACTTGACATACTACCAATCACTATTGATGACAAGCTTGAAAATATTAACGTTATTAATGATATTGCAGTATGCACTAGAGCAACTGTAATTACTGCTGAATCTGGTATTAGACTTAGCAATATTGACATTGAAGATGTTACATTTATTCGTGACGTTAAAATATCTAAATCTAAATTTGAGTTTAGTTCAAAGCCAGAAGCAGCTACAGGAGTATCGGCGCGTATAGACATAATAAATAACAGAATTCAGAAAGCATTGTGGGATGACGATATGTCGCCTGAAGATATTGAAAAGGTTTTTATACCAAGGGTGAGCTCGCTTAGTGGAAATCTAGTTAGTTTGTGGACCACTGGAGATGAAAAATTTCTATCATATATTAGAACACGCTTTAGTTTCTCAATTCAATATTTAGCTGCTTATGCAAATTCTGGTTATATAACCACCGGTGATATACTATCAACTAATAGTCTACCAAAATTTATACCGGCTAATATGGCAGACGTCGGCTTGAGTGTATCACACAATGTCTATAATAGTATAACTACTGCAGGAGGGTGTATTGCAATACAGTGAAATAGAGAGTATTGTGCAAAAAGTATGGTTCACCGCAGCAGGTGAAGTAATTAGTTTTATGGACATACTTGATATTATTAAAAAAAATGATTGTGAAATATATGTTGGTGCCGACAGCAACCCGGCACGACTTCCAATTACTGTGGCAACAAGTATTGCTATAATTAAGAAGAGAGAGTTCGCAAAATATTATTATACAAAATCAGAACCTTGGAGCAAAAGTATTCCAAAGTTGCATGAAAGACTACAACATGAAGTGATGTTGGCGTGTTGCGTAGCAAACAAAATTCGTGAAGTTTTACCAAATAGAAAAATAACAGTCCATGCGGATATCAATCCAGATTCTAAAACAGCTAGCGGTAAATATGCAACACAATTTAAAAATTATATTGTCGGGTTTGGGTTTACTGCAATTATCAAGCCGATGAGCTGGGCAGCCAGCTGTATAGCCGATAAACATGCGTAGTGGTTTAACAAGCGGTAATGCTTGGTTAATATTTTTTTTGGAGGGTTATTAAACAAATGCCAAGAAAAACAAATGTTAGTAAAAGTGTTGTGACAAAACAACCAACGCAAAATGATGTTGCACAGATTATATACAATTCACTTGATTTATTCGCCAGTGAATTAATGACAGATATTTTAGAGAAAAATGATGATTTAAAACTTGATATAAATTCGCTAAAAGCAATAAATCTAGTAATTCAAGGTGCTCAAGGTAAGATAAAAAATAAATCTATTGACCAGCTACTAAAATATTATTGATATGGGATCAATAGGGCAAAAGCATATAATAAAATGTAGGTGTATATTACCACAATTTAAAAAGCATGCTAATCCTGTTGTTCATGAATTTATTGTTTTTTCAAAAGTAGTTGATAGTATTTTTGTTGAGTCATTTGCACAATGTAATAATTGTGGAATAGTTCATCGAATTAATGACTTTTGTAAAAGTGAAATAATAAAAACAAAAGAATCATCAAGGGCATTATCTACAATTGATGAAATTTCAATTAGCCTACCAGACGATTTAGTAACTATCTTAAAACATAGTAATGCAGACATTGCAACGTTTCAAGAGACGGCTTTTATTATTGAGCAAAAGGTTTATGATAAGAGAATATTACTTGAAAAAGAAATTGTTGAAGATTATGTTGTTGGAAAGTATTTGACTTTCTTACAAAATGGCAGGTTTAAAATAGAACCTTTCAACTATCAATATGGAATAAAAAATGGCTAAAACGTACGGTAAAATACAGCATGAACAACAGTTAGAACAGGCAGCGGCTGCAAGAGATATATCACGCACGGTTATTGATTACGGTGTTTCTCAGTATCAAATTACAAAAATCATATACTTATTATCACTAGAGCTTGAAAATCGCGATATGGCAGACGGTATTTTTACCGCTGTTGAGATTGCTTTAGGTAATAGCGATAACGATGATAATGATAATCAGAAAGAAAACAAACTTATAGTGAGGTAAAAAATGTCTGATGAACTTGCCACAAAGTGGTCTGAATTAAAAACTCTTGTAGAGAGTTTAGAGCTTGATGTCTTAAAGCAAGCAAGTGGAAATGCATCTGCGGGTGTAAGAGCAAGAAGAGGTTTACGTCTTCTTAAGAACGAGGTTTCAGATCTTGTCAGGACTTCTTTAGAAGTACAAAAAGGTCGCCAAAATTAACGGGCCCGTCACGGTTTCGACGGGGTAAGGGAGAATAATAGTGCAGGTGGTCACACGAAACAGTAGACCTAAAACACGGTTTCAAAAACTTAATTGCCAATAACAATTATCACTTCGAATCTGTCCGCTTAGCGGCTTAGTCGGTGGGGTTGCTTAAGACCTTATTACCCAATTTAAGATAACAGGTAGAGATCCTGCGAAATAAAAAAATCACAATGGTTCCCTGGAAACAGGTGGGGCGCAACAGGTTGATAAGCGCAGGGATAATCAACTACCTTTTCTAATTTGTGATAGTAAATTAGACAAACCTGTGAATGACTTGACTTCAAAGCTATCTCGGACGCGGGTCGAAGGAGGGCCCGAAGATAATGGAAACATAATTTTTAAGAACTGGGGAAAATCGGTGAAGGCTGAGATGCTAATACCGAGACTGCTATAAATCAATAGTGGTTGTAGAGCATAGAAGGTGAGCGCTATGATAAGCAAAAATTCTTCCACGAGTCTCCGGCACCTAAACGAGAAAGACGTAGGTGAAAATGTATGCCGAACTATCAAGAAATCAATTGATAGAAGTTAGAGATAAAAAGCTTTAACGATAACATATTGTCGACTCCCGCCGGGTCCACCATTTTAAGTCCTCGTTGTCAATAGCGGCGAGGACTTTTTTTGTTCGATTTCAACCAGGTCCATATGTATAATTATGACTATTATATATAAGTGTGAAGAGTGCCAGCTAGAATTTAAGAACGTTCAATCAAAAGCCAATCATGTTAGATGGAAACACAAGAAAGATGCATTCACAAAAGAAGGGATGCAAAATCTGCGAGAGAAAGTAAGAATTGCTAATTCTAAAAAATACGGTAAGCAAATTGTAGAAACTATCGATTGCCCAAAATGCAATAAGCCGTTTGAAAGAAAATATCGCAAAATTGAAAAAGCTAAAAAGTTTTGCAGTAGAAGTTGTGCCAATTCTCGAGATTGGAAAAACCACCCAGATAGAGAGAGGATTAAGAAAGCTAGAAGAAAAGCTTCAAAATCTAATCCGCTTTTTAAGACAGGTATTAATAATTCCAACAACCAGAGATTTTCTTCGAAGCCAGAGCGAATGTTGGCACAAGAACTGGGCGCTGACTTTAGGAGACACAAACAGGTCACCCTACATACTGGTCGTCGCATAGATGTTGACATTGCACACGACAATAAAAATATCTGGATTGAGTCAGATGGTCCCTATCACTTTCAGAAAGTTCATAAGAGTCATGACTTTGAGAAATCCAAGTTGCGTGACAAAGAGCAAAATGATCACTGTTTAAAAAACAACATTCTACTAATCAGGGTCGATAATTCCAAATTCTCAATTCAAGATCAGATTTATTTTATTAAAGAAGAGATATCCTGGTGGGATGGTACAGGTCATGTTGCAAAACTTTATTAAATCCAGCCTACCATTTTAAACCGATCTCAGCTTATGGGATCGGTTTTTTGTTTCTCATGTAAATTCCAGGTCTAAGTGTTATAATAATACTTGAGGAACAGTTAACATGAAACAAGAGCTAGATAAAAAACTCGTTAAGGCATTCCCTCTTCTCTATGGAGATAGGTCCGCACCAATGCAATCAACAGCTATGTGCTGGGGGTTCGCTTGTTCCGACGGGTGGTTTGATATCATCTGGGATTTGTCCTCAAAGCTTGAACCTCTCATTCAGAAGTTCATAGATGATAATCCCAATATGTCATGCAGCGGGTGTGGTTGTAAAAAGGAACGCCACTTCGGGTGGAAGAGTCGGAATCCCGGCAAATGCCTGGCAATCCATGTCGATCCGGATTCAGAAGAAGAACCACCCAGCAACTACTTCGCCTGTTTTTGTGACGGGTACAGGTCATCCCACCCAAAGGCATCACAAGTGAAAGAGAAGTACGGGGGACTTAGGTTTTATATGACTTGTGGCACTGACGAAATCTTTGATCTGGTTGAAGAGGCTGAGGAATTATCATATAAGATCTGTGAGGAGTGTGGAAAGCCGGGAAAAGAGAGGGATGGCGGCTGGATTCATACTCACTGTGATGACTGCCATGAGAACTGGGATAAGATTCGATCAAAGAGATGGGAAGAGAAATGAACACCGAAGAAAGGGCAAAAATAATGAGTAACAACTGCCCAATTAAA
>JACKQG010006236.1_pt1 | contig 12715 bp, 10 predicted proteins | sample 8237621 | NCBI WGS metagenome assembly JACKQG01 (sample SAMN15677084, study PRJNA649215) | marine metagenome | biome: marine; feature: Black Sea; material: saline water; isolation source: suspended particulate matter (SPM) from the Black Sea western gyre | collected 2013-06-09/2013-06-10 | depth...
TGGACCAAGCTGCCGGAATATAGTCATTCATGATATCCTGAACACGCAAATTACTGCTCAGGGCCCATGGTATCGGGCTTGAAGGAGTTGTCTGCTCTGTGGAAAACACCTCAGAATTTTCTAACCAATTTGTGTTCATTAATCACTCCATTATCAATATCCGGGAGAGGTTTATCTCCCGATTGAATCTGCCGTACTATACATAAAAAATACAATATACACTGGTTATCGTCAAATTTTTGGCGGTCAATAACTTCGATTTTGGAACGTTAGAGAAAGAAAATCTTCTTAGGCCGATAATATCGGGAACAAAGCAAATAGAATGGTATGTTTATGAGCGGCTTTTTACAAAGGGACTCAATTCACGAAGCCGATTGACAATAGGAGCTATTTTTTCGATGACAGAATCGACATCCGCCTCTGTATTGTAGCGGCTGAGGCTGAAACGGATCGATCCATGGGCTGCAGTAAACGGAACCCCCATCGCTCGAAGCACATGAGACGGTTCGAGCGAACCGGATGTACAGGCCGAACCGGAGCTGGCACAAATACCGAACTGGTCAAGCATCATCAGAATCGACTCGCCTTCGATATATTCAAAACTGATGTTAGTTGTATTGGGCAGACGATTCTCGGGATCGCCATTGACAAAGCAGTCGGGACAGGATTCCAGAATCCCTTTTTCCAGCTTATCCCGCAGCGCTTTGATCGTTGTATTTTCTTCATTCAAATGGCTTAAGGCTAGTTCGCACGCCTTGCCCAAACCGATAATGCCGGGAATATTCTCTGTACCGCCCCGCCGTCCGGATTCCTGATGGCCGCCATGCATAAAGGTGCCCAACCGGGTCCCTCTTCGCACATACAGCACGCCGACGCCTTTGGGGGCATGGAGTTTATGCCCGGACAAACTCAGCAGATCAATCGCGCTGTCTTTAAGATTTAACGGTATCTTTCCGACAACCTGAACGGCATCGGTGTGAAAGACAACCCCGCGGGCAGAGACGATCTCGGCAACCTGTTTAACCGGAAAAATAACGCCCGTCTCATTATTCGCATACATCACCGATACAATCGCAGTATTGTCATCCATCCGGAATCCCAATTCGTCAAGATCCAGACATCCCTGCCGGTCCACACTGATCTCGCTGACACTGTAGCCATGACGCTCCAGGTCGCGGCAGGTCGTCAGGACCGCCGGATGTTCAACACGCGTGGTAACAACCTTCCGCCGGTTGGGGTGCATTTCGAGCGTTCCCTTGATGGCGCTATTGTCGCTTTCGGTCCCGCAACTGGTAAAGATGATCTCATCCGGCTCACATCCCAGTAATGCGGCGACCTGTTCCCTGGCTCGTGCAATTTCTTTGCCGACACTGCCGCCAAACGTGTGCATACTGGATGGATTGCCGTATTTTTCATTCAGATACGGCAGCATCTCTTCGATTACTTCATCGGCCACTTTCGTGGTCGCATTGTTATCCATATAAATGACATTTGCCATGGGAACTACTCCCGTAAAATCATATTTAATCCTTCAATTCCTCAACGTAAAGATCCTCGCTGACAAACTCCTTGAGCCGGACCTCCACAACATCCCGCATTGTATATTCGGCCATTTTGCACTGTGCGCACATGCCGCGAAAAGCCACAAGGACCTTGTTGTCTTCAACATCAATCAGATCAATATCGCCACCGTCGGCCCGCAATGCCGGACGTATCTGCTCGTTGATGGTCTGCTGAATTAGCTGAATTTTCTGGATGTTCGTAAGATTAGCGGGTCGCGCGGGTTTTTCCTTGTGAACCACATGTGCCTTCTGGCCCTGGACTTCCTCAATGAGTTCAGCAATACGCTCTTTACAGCCGCCACAGCCACCGCCGGCTTTACAAAAATTCGTAACACCGTCAACCGTGGTCAAATCATTTTCATGCACGACCTTGCGAATCTCTTCATCCGTCACACCGAAGCAGGTGCACACAACGTTGCCTTTTTGAACCTCAGGGGCCTTGCCGCCCTTCCGCTTGTAATAATCCTGGATCGCTGCTTCAAGGGCTTCCTGTCCCATGACCGAACAATGCATCTTTTGATCGGGCAGGCCGCCGAGTCTTTCGACAATATCCTTGTTGGTCACAGCGGCGGCTTCCTCAAGCGTCATCCCTTTGATCATCTCGGTCAAAACGGACGAGGACGCGATCGCACTGGCACAGCCGAAGGTCTGGAATTTCACATCTTCGATCCGGCCGTTTTCATCCAATTTAAACATCAGCGTCAGCGCATCACCACACGCCAGCGACCCGACTTCACCCACACCGTCAGGATCATCTAATTTCCCAACATTTCGCGGGTGATGAAACTGATCCATCACTTTATCTGTATAATCCCACATCGTTTTATTCCCTTAGTGGTTTTTATTACTGACTGGCTTTTAAAGCCTGATCAAAATCGTCGATAATATCGGCGATATGTTCGGTTCCCACGGAGACACGAACATAATCCGGGGTCACCCCGGCTGCCAACTGTTCCTGTTCGTTCAACTGCTGGTGAGTCGTACTGGCCGGATGGATCACCAGTGTTTTGCTGTCCAGAACATTCGCCAAATGGCTGGCCAGTTCAACCTGATTGATGAACTTCTTGCCGGCTTCGACACCGCCCTTGATGCCGAACCCGAGGATTGCGCCCTGACCATCCGGCAAATACTTCTTCGCCAGATCGTAGTTGGGATGTGACGGCAAACCGGGATAGTTAACCCAACTGACTCCCCGGTGCTTTTCAAGAAACTTCGCTAACGCCAACGCATTTTCACAATGCCGGGGTGCACGCAAGTGCAGGGTTTCAACTCCCTGCAACAGGAGGAACGCATTGAATGGAGACAAACAACCACCCGTGTCACGCAGAATATTGGTACGAATCTTAATAATATAGGCCAAGGGGCCCAGCGCTTCGTAATATTTAAGGCCGTGATAGCTCGGATCCGGTTCGATCAGACCCGGAAACTTACCATTGTCCCATTCGAAGTTACCCGAATCGACAACAACCCCGCCCACACTGGTACCATGACCACCTATTATTTTTGTACAGGAATGAACCACAATATCGATGCCGTGTTCGAAGGGACGAAACAGCATTGGCGAAGTGACCGTGTTGTCACAAATCACCGGAAGGCCGTGATCATGAGCGATCTTCGAGATCGCTTGATAATCCAGCACATCGTTTTTCGGGTTTCCAATCGACTCAATATAGATCAACTTCGTATTGTCTTTGATCGCCTTGGCAAAATTCTGAGGGTCGTTAGGATCGACCATCGTAAACTCAACTCCCATTTTGGGAAGCGTGTGCGTAAACAGCGTGCAGGTGCCGCCGTAAAGCGAATTTGACGAAACGACATGCGCCCCGGCCGGGGCGATATTCTGAACAGCGGCGGTGATCGCTGCCATCCCGGAACTGAAGGCACAGGCCGCGATGCCGCCTTCTAAGGCTGCCAGACGTTTTTCGAGGACATCCGTCGTCGGGTTCATCAGACGCGTATAAATATTACCGAATTCCTTGAGTCCGAACAGATTCGCCGCGTGATCGGTATCTTTGAACAAATAGCTTGTTGTCTGGTAGATCGGAACGGCTCGGCTCAGGGTTGTCGGATCAACTTCCTGTCCGGCATGTAATGCTAATGTATCACGTTTGTATGTCTTTTCCTTTTCCATGGATATTCCTTACTTAAAAAAGAAGTTTTTGTTTTCTATTTCGGTAATACGTCAATCATTCGGTCCAGCGACCTTTTTGCATTCGCTGCAATCGGCTCAGGAACAGTAATATGATATTGCATGTCCTGCAAGGCCCACAATACTTTTTCCACAGATATCTTCTTCATGTTCGGACAGATCGCTTTTTCCGTGACAGGATAAAACAACTTGTCCGGATTTTGTTTTCTGAGTGTATGCAAGATACCGTTTTCCGTCGCAATAATAAATTCCCTGACATTACTTGTTCGAGCAAATTTCAGCATTTGCCCGGTACTGAGCAATTCATCCGCCAGCAACCGAACATCCGGATTACATTCCGGATGCGCCAGCAGCAACGCATCAGGATGTTCTTGTCTGGCTTTTTGGACATCTTCAACCAGAATCCGAACATGAGTCGAGCAGTAACCCGGCCAAAGAATCATCTCCCGATCGATTCTTTCATTGATAAAACCACCTAAATTTTTATCCGGTACGAACAGGATGAGCCTGTCTTTCGGCAAAGACTCAACTAACTCCAGAGCATTGCCGCTGGTACAGCAATAATCACTCAAGGCCTTGACCTCAGCTGTCGAATTCACATAACAGACAACCAATGCATCAGGGTATTTATCTTTCATCTCCTGAAGCTGTGCGGCATTAATCATATCCGCCATCGGACAACCGGCATGTTTCTCCGGCAACAAGACTGTCTTTTTCGGTGATAAAATGGCCGCAGTTTCGGCCATAAACCGCACACCGCAAAACACGATTGTCTCCGCGTTGGTTCGAGCAGCCTCGACACTTAATCCCAGCGAGTCGCCGGCATAATCGGCCAGGTCTTGGATTTCGCCAGGCTGATAATTGTGCGCCAGAATAATCGCGTTACGCTGTTCTTTTAATCGCTGGATCTTCTCCAGTAAATCAACACTCACAAATAATACTCCAATTGATCGTCAAAGCCAGGGCCTTTTTTCTTGTACAAGGCCTCCGGCTGTGTAATCCTTACCACCGTTCCTGACGGCACAGACTCCCGAATCCAGACATTGCCACCGATCACCGCACCTTTGCCAATGATAATATCGCCAAGAATCGTTGCTTCGGCATAAACTGTCACTTCATCTTCCAGGGTCGGGTGCCGCTTCTTGTCACGAATGATCTGCCCGCTTTCATCTTTGGGGAAGCTGATCGCCCCCAGTGTTACACCCTGATAAATCTTTACATCATTTCCAATGACAGCCGTTTCACCGATCACCACGCCGGTTCCATGGTCAATAAAAAACCGGTTACCGATCGTTGCCCCGGGGTGAATATCGATCCCGGTCCGGGAATGGGCGTATTCAGCCATGATTCTCGGAATCAGCGGCACATCCATCAAATAAAGTTCGTGAGCGACCCGATGGATCGCGATGACATTCACATGCGGATAACTGATGACGATCTCTTCAAATGACTTGGCGGCCGGATCCCCCTCAAACGCCGCTTCAACATCTTCTTTAAGCTTGTGTCGAATGTCCGGAATCCGATTCAATAATTCACTGGCATGCTGAACGGATAAATTAGCACAATCACACGTTGAGCACTCCTGCAGCCGGCACTCATGCCGCAGCGCCAGTTCGATCTGTTCAGCCAGTTCGCGGCGAATCACCACCAGCAGTTCATGCACAACAGAGTGGACGGTATCACGCGTCACTTTACGCTTGCCCGTATAACCGGGAAATAAGAGCTCCATACAGAGTTCGAGAATATTGATTATCTTGTCACGAACCGGAAGATTCCGAACATCAATAAAGTTGATACCCGAATCACCTTCATATGTGGAAAGAATCCGCTGGGACAGCTCGTCAAAATCGAAATCAGGTTGGTTCATTTCTGCCGTTTCCTGTGTTGTAAAAAATCGCTATTGTGACAGATGTGCGTACAGCTCGGTCGAAAGGTAGCGTTCTCCCGTATCACACATGATAAAGACGATTATCTTGCCGGCATTTTCCGGTTTTCGGGAAAGTTCTATCGCTGCATGGCAGGCTGCCCCGGCACTGATTCCACCCAGGATCCCTTCCAGGGAGGCCATTTGCCTGGCGGCCTCGATTGCCTGTTCATTGGTGACCGTGACAATCTGATCATAAACAGAAGTGTTCAGTACACAGGGAACAAATCCGGCACCGATCCCCTGGATTTTATGCGGGCCGGGGTTTCCGCCTGACAAAACCGGAGAATCCGCCGGCTCAACAGCTACCACCTCAATCGATGGCTTTTTTTGTTTGAGTACTTCGCCGCAACCGGTTATCGTGCCTCCCGTTCCGACACCGGACACCAAAATATCTATTTTACCGTCGGTGTCATCCCAAATTTCCAGAGCGGTTGTCTCACGATGAATCTGGGGGTTGGCGGGATTATTAAACTGCTGCAAGATCAATGAGTTAGGCGTTCTTTCCTGAAGCTTTTCAGCTTCTTCGATCGCCCCTTTCATGCCCTGTGCCGCCGGAGTCAGAACGATCTCAGCACCCAGGATCTTCAGCAGTTTGCGCCGTTCCATGCTCATGGATTCCGGCATCGTCAAAACCAATCGGTAACCTCGAGCCGCACAGACAAAGGCCAGACCAATCCCGGTGTTTCCGCTGGTTGGCTCGATCAGAATGGTCCCCTTATTGATCTTGCCGGCCCTTTCGACGGCATCAATCATAGATGCAGCAATTCTGTCTTTTACCGAACCGCATGGATTGAACGACTCCATTTTTGCCAGTACGGTCGAACCTGGTGAAGTCATCCGATTCAATTTTACCAACGGAGTACCTCCGATGGTCCCCACGATGTTTTCATAGATTCTGCCCATAATTACCTCTTCCAATATTGATCATTAAATCTGATAATTTGTGGTTTTTTTGCCGTGAAGCGATCTTTCTACTAAATCCGCCAGCGTTATAGACTCTAAAACTCCGTTAATCGCATTCTGAAGTTCGGCCCATACATCCCGTGTCGCACAGTCCATACATCGGGGACAAAATTCAGGGTGTTCAAGGCACTCAGCTGTAATCATCGGCCCTTCAAGGGTAACAAAAATATCCTTTAGCTTTATTTCGGCCGGCGGCTTTGCCAACAGATAGCCCCCGCGAGGACCGCGAATACTGCGAACAAGACCGGCAGCCTTCAACATGGCAATAAGCTGCTCAAGATATTTATTTGAAATATCTTCTCTCTCGGCGATCATTTTGATCTGCAACGGTGCATTTCCGTACTCATGAGCCAGTTCCAGGATCGCTCTTAGTCCATATCTGGCCCTCGATGATAATTTCATACTTTTTCTCCTGATATCCTAATATCCTATTTGTTTAGTAGGGTTCATTTTTATACTACACTTTTCCTATTATATTGTGCAAGAAAAAACTAGGATTTCAATAAAATTTACCATAAAAGCCGATGTTTGTCTTCTTTTCGCAGGCATCGTTGACTAAATCCCGGATAAACCCTACTTGCACGACTTGTTATTGACAGGCTGTCGATTGATTCTATAATGAAGTGTGTCTTCTTTTAATCGGACAGTGTGTACATGGAGGATACGTTATGCCAAAACAATCGTCTCGTAAAGTTGCATTTGTGTCCTCATTTTTACCGAGAAGGTGTGGGATCGCAACTTTCAGCAATGACCTGATCACTCATCTGTCTGACTGCGCTGGCGCCTCGTTTGAACCACTGGTCGTTGCGATGGTCACAAGCCATGAGCATCAATACCGTGAGCCGGTAAAATTTGAAATCCGGAAAAATGTTAAAAACGATTATATTTGCGCGGCCGATTATTTAAATTTCAGCCACATTGATCTTGTCTGCGTCCAACACGAATTTGGTCTTTTCGGTGGTGACGCAGGAGATTATCTGAATCTTCTTTTAAAACGCGTCGACGTCCCCATTATTACAACGCTGCATACCGTCCTCAATGACCCGGATCCGTCCTATTTACAATCCATGATCGATGTATGCGCCCTGTCAGACAAAGTCATTGTGATGAACCATCGCGGCATCGAGATGCTTCAGCGGACCTATGGGGTCGATGCGGACAAAATCCTTCTTATTCCTCATGGCATTCCGGACCTGCCCTTTGTGGACAGCAGTTACTATAAGCATAAATTCGGGATCGAAGGCCGAAAAACGATTTTGACATTTGGCTTGCTGAGTCGAAATAAAGGTGTCGAGAACATGCTGAAAGCGATGCCGGCCATCGTCGAAGCGGATCCGACCGTGCTGTATATCATATTAGGTGCAACACATCCGGATGTTCTGCGTCATGACGGCGAAGAATACCGTTTCGAACTTCAGCGGATCGTCGAGGAATTGGGGCTTCAGGAAAACGTCATGTTCTATAACCAGTTTGTCAGCGACCAGCGGCTTCACAACTTTCTTTGTGCCGCAGATATTTATGTCACCCCGTATCAAAATCGCGAACAACTGACAAGCGGAACACTGGCATTTGCTGTCGGGGCCGGTAAAGCGGTCGTTTCGACCCCCTATTGGGCCGCGGAAGAATTGCTGGACGATAATCGGGGCAAACTGGTGCCTTTTAACGACCCCAAAGGATTAACCGATGCCATTATCGAGCTCATTCATAACACCGAACAGTTTTCAGACCTGCGTCGTTTGGCGTATGATTACGGCCGGACGATAACCTGGCCGACCATTGGAAAAAAGTATTGGGAACTATTCAGCAAAAAAACACTTCCGAGCAAAACCTTAACAAAAACATTCAGTCAGAAAAATGAAGCGCCCTCTCTGTTGGAAGTGCCGGAGCCCTCTCTGGACCATTTTTACACACTGACTGACGATACAGGTCTTATCCAGCATGCGAAATTCATCCTGCCCAACCGAAACCATGGATATTGCACCGATGACAATACCCGCGCCGTCGTCGCAATGGCGAAATATTATTCACAATATCCATCACCGGATGCACTAAAGCTTTTCAGCACTTATCTTTCGTTTATTTGTCATGCGCAGCGGAAAGACGGCACGTTCCGGAATTTCATGGGATACAATCGACAATGGATCGATCCGGAACCGGCCCATGACGGCCTTGGACGTGCGTTGTGGGCATTTGGCTCAGCGATTGCCGCAGCCCCGCTTCCGGAACTGATCCCGATCATCAAAGACTATTTTGATAGATCGGCAATCCACATTCCAACACTTTCGCTCCGCGGGAAGGCTTATTCGATTCTCGGGATGCGTCACTATTTGAATCAATTTCCCGGAGCCAGCGAGATCAAACGGCACATGCATTCCGTCGCCGAACACCTTGTTCATCTTTACGAGAAGAACGCCGATGACGACTGGCAATGGTATGAGAATATTATAAGCTATGACAATGCGGTGTTGCCCCATGCCCTGTTTGAGGCCTATCTGACAATGGGTGATGAAGCCTGCCTCGATGTCGCCACTAAAACCTGCGACTTCCTTCTCGACAAAACCTTTGAACAGGATCATTTCAGTTTTGTCGGATGCAATGGGTGGTATCCACAGAAAGGTACGAAGGCCCGCTTCGATCAACAGCCGCTGGAAGCCGTCAGCACGGTCATGATGTGCGGGATTGCCTATGAAGCAACCGATAATCCAAATTATCTGAAGTTACAAAAAAAAGCGTTTGACTGGTTTCTTGGTGATAATGATCTGTCCCTTCCACTTTATGATTTCCGCACAAAAGGATGCGGCGACGGATTAGAGAAAACATCTGTTAATTTAAATCAGGGTGCTGAAAGCTTACTTAGTTTTCAGCTGGCACTGCTGAATATTATCGAAAGTTACAAACCTGGCCGGGCTAACGGAAATATGCCTGAATCGCAGAACAAAAAGAAGTCCTGATCATCAGGCAAAAACAAGAGATTAACCTTCAATGCGGATCGCCACATTTAATGCCAATTCGTTACGCAGCCGATTGGATATTATCCTCAAATGGCTTGGGACCCATCAGCCGGACATTCTGGCGATCCAGGAAACAAAAGTACAGGATAAAGATTTTCCCATCGAAGCATTTGATCAAACCGGATATCACGTTGTTTACCGCGGGCAAAAATCGTATAATGGCGTCGCCCTTCTCAGCCAAGAACCGCCGGTTGAGATCGTCTCGCATCTGAGCCAGGACCCGACCGATGCCGCCCGGTTCCTGAAAGCCAAAATTGGCCCCGTCGTCATTCTAAATACCTATATCCCTCAAGGAATGGATGTGAATTCTGAAAAATTCCGATATAAATTAGACTGGTTTCAATGGTTGCATGAATATCTTCAGACACACCATCATCCCGAAGAACCTTTGATCTGGCTGGGCGATTTCAATGTCGCTCGCCAGGACATTGATGTTCACGACCCCAAGAGACTCTGGGGACACGTCTGTTTCTGTAAGCCCGTTCAAGGTGCTATCGAAAATATTGCAGAATGGGGCTTTATTGACGTTTTTCGCAAATTTCACCCGGAACCGGATCATTATACCTTCTGGGATTATCGCGCTCCAAACGGTTTTAAAAGAAATATCGGATGGCGACTGGATTATATTATGGCCACGGCGCCGTTGGCCAAGGCCTGCATCAACTGCCAGATCGACAAAGAGCCCCGCGGTTGGCCCAGACCCAGTGACCATACATTTTTAATGGCGGAATTCGAGATTGAGTAAAAATCTCAAACAGTCAGCCTTGAATTCTTCGCAAAACCATGTATGATTTTACATACTAAAAGGTTGAATTTTAGATGACAGTGTCACTAAATTAGAATTAAAATCATTCAGGACAAACCAAATGGGCCCTGTGACGATATCTTATAGGCATTTTAGAGATTTGCTTGCCAGTCGAACAAACCGTTACTTTAACGCGGCCTGTTATGTTGTCAGGAACGCGGAAAAGAAGAACATCCTGACTCGTCCTTTATTGGGAGAATTACTATCACAGTCCACCCAGATCGAGGAACTACTGGATTCTTACGGCGCCCGCAATAACTGCCGCTGGGCTCGGTTCCGCTCCCTCACGGCCGCGATCAAACTCTTTTCCAATGTCAGTTATGAACTGCTCCATATTCAGCATTCGATCCCTGCCTATCGGCTTCTTGATGTCCAACAGGATTTTTCCAAAACAACGGAAGAGACGCTTCTTTTTTCTGAGACAATACTGATACGGTCAACCAAACAACTGTTGGAAGAAGCGGAAAAACTTCACCTGTCTCTGCCTGAGACGATCAAAGAAGTTGGTTTTTATAGCGAACAGTTGCCCTCGGGACGCTTGCCACATGATCTGGCGATGCGTAAAGTGGAAGCGGTCTCCCAAACAGTCACACTGCTGGCGACCGCGTTTCTTAATCTGGCCGCAGAAAGCAAGCGGGAACTTCCCCGTAAAAAGGCCGAACCCAAGTCCTATCTCTGTGAATTAACCGGTCCTATCAGTGAAGAAAAACTCCGCTCGCTGGAACTCCGCTTTCATAACCTTCAATCTCTTTATGACACCTATGTCTCTACAACAGAAACAGAGGTCCTTGACAAAGACCTTCCTATCCTTCGCGGTCACATCAGTGTTGTCCTGCATCTGCTGCGTACCGCGCGCGATCTGGCACATTATTATGAGCGTCACGCCGGCCCTGCCGCTCCGCATATTACCAAAGGACGAAAGCGTTTGGTTGAACCTGAAAAACTTCTCGAAACCCTCATTCATTACTGTATCCATTTCGTATCCAATTACCTGGACTGTGCCGAACTGCTTTGCCAGAACATGCTGAGGCGATACACGGAGGTCGGCCAGATCAACGTACCGGTTCCGCCCTACCGCGGCTTCCATGTGCGTCCGTCAACTCTGATCTCCAAGTTAGTTTTGCATTACGGAAGCAACGTCAAGATGACACTGGAAGGCGACACATACGATGCGAGCTCTCCGTTGGAATTATTCCGTGCCAATGAGAAGATCAATGCTCACAAACGCCGCTTTCTTGCCGAGGAAATCATTAAGCTGGATATGGTTTCCCATAAAACAAACGGCACGGACTGTTCCGCCGTGATTCGCAATGTTATCATGACGCTGGCCGAACATGGTAAAATCGTTATTTATGAACAACCTCTGAAAACTGAACAAGAACCATTTCAAAGCGAAGCAAATCTTCTGGAGCAGGTTACCGATGAAATCGCCAAGCTTCTGGTCACGGGAAAAATTGACATTGTTACAGATATTAACGCCGTCTTCGTTGGAGACAATCGCGTGCTGCAAGACATTAAACAGCTCGCGGACACCGGATACGGTGAAGATACTTTCGGCAATAATACCCCGCTACCGGAGCAGCTTCAATACCTGCGGCAGTAAGCACCGTTTCCCCTCTGTTGGATTTGATATGCCACATCAACCTGTTTGTAGTTGACAAAGAAAGGACCGTCAGTGAGTCAGGATTTTTTTCAGCAAATCTCAAACGAACTAAATCTATCGTTTAAGCAGGTCGCTGCCGCGGCCTCCTTATTAGCCGAAGGTGCAACCGTCCCGTTTATCGCCCGGTACCGCAAAGAAGTAACGGGAATGCTGGATGAGGTGGCCATCGCTCAGATTCGGGATCGACTGGTCCAACTGGCCGAACTGAATCAGCGAAAAGAAACCATCATCAAATCACTGACCGAACGAGAGCTTTTAACCGAAGAACTTAAGCTTCAGATCGAAGCGGCACTGACAATGACCGCCCTGGAAGATATTTATCTGCCCTATCGTCCCAAGCGGCGTACACGGGCGATGGTCGCACGCGAAAAGGGATTGGAACCGCTAGCCATATGCTTGCTGTCACAGGACGAAAAGACAATTCCGGAGAAAGAAGCGGCCGCATTTATCTGCCCTGAAAACGGCATTGAAAATGCGGATCAGGCGCTTGCCGGAGCTCGCGATATTTTAGCCGAACAATTCAGTGAAGACAAAACAGCTCGTGAAAAAATTCGATATCTTTACTTCAATAAGGGTTTTTTTCAGACAAAGCTCATCAAGGGCAAAGAAGTGCAGGGTCAGAAATACGAGAATTA
>JACKQG010006237.1_pt1 | contig 12714 bp, 8 predicted proteins | sample 8237621 | NCBI WGS metagenome assembly JACKQG01 (sample SAMN15677084, study PRJNA649215) | marine metagenome | biome: marine; feature: Black Sea; material: saline water; isolation source: suspended particulate matter (SPM) from the Black Sea western gyre | collected 2013-06-09/2013-06-10 | depth...
TTTTTCCATGATCAATTTGCGCCATGTCTTCAATCAATAAGTTTCAATGAGTTCAAAGTCAAAGCCTGCAGAACTGAAGCTTCCTGTGCTCGTCAGATTGAGTTCATCTCCGCTCGTCTGACCCTGACCATTGAAAATTACCTGCTTGTTGAAGGGATTACTGTTATCCTCAAAATCCAAAGTCAAACTGTCATCCCCATCACCCGCATTGAAAATGATCTTCGCACCCCCAATCTGCGCCGAGGGGATGGTCAGCGTACTGGTGCCATTCCCGGTGGCTCCAGCTACTCCGCTGATACCAAGTGTTCCCGCTGAAATAGTAATGGTGTAATCCGTGCCATCAAAACTGATTGTCAGATCATTATCCGTACCCGTACCCGATTCGTCCACCACAAGGTTATTCGAACCATCTTTCGAGGCCAACATGCGTACATATGTGTACGTTTGGCCAGTGAAATCAGCGTTGGCAAAATTTCCTGCCCCGTCGACGACACTATCAAGAGCATCATAATCAAAATTCAAACCCAGTGTGCCATTGCCAGAGATCCCATTGACATTCACCGTCACCGATGTACCGCTGGATGCGGATACACTGTTGATCGTGCCGTTAACTGTTCCCGTAGTAGCCAGGGCAAAATCGTTCTTTTCGATGTCGCTGACCGCTTCACTGAATGTGACCGTGAAATCCACGCTGGACGCGGTGGTGGGATCAGTATCGGCGCGGTCGATGGCGGTTACTGCCGGCGCAGTCCCATCTCTATCACCAGAAATTGTGATGGTATACGTGGATTCGTCAGGATCATCATTGGTTAAAGTCAAATCAAAACTGAAATTCCCATCAGCGGCTGCGGGCGTGTAGGGCACATCGAATGTGGTTGATCCGCCATTTGCCGCGACTGTGAAATTCGTCTGGCTGATCGTACCCACCGTAACACTGCTAAGACTGGATGCGGCAATATTCGTTACACTCAGGGGCACAACACCGGTGTTTTTCACTGTATAGGTCAGTGTGACCTGCTCTAGTGATTTCTTCAAACCCTGGGAATCCGTACTGCCAGTGGCAATACTGGTGTTCGCCGGCCGCTGCAGATCAATCTCAGGATCATAGTCAATTTTGACGGCGAAAGCATCGAACTCAGTTCCACTATTATGAGCATTTACCGGACTACCCCAGGACAAACTACTTTCACCAGTAACATAAACATTCCCGATGCTGTCGACGGCAATACCATTGCCATGGTCATACCATCCGCTTGTGTTCCAAACCCCCCCCATAAAAGTATTCCATAAGCGATCGCCATTACTGTTCAACTTGGCAGCAAACGCCTCATCATTTCCAGTGTGACTGTTCACCGGGCTGCCCCAAGTGTAATGAGGACTTGTTCCTGCAATGTAGACATTCCCAGCAGCATCCACAGCGACGGCATTTCCATCATCGTCTACGGAGTTGCCCATGAATGTGTTCCATACACGACCACCACTGCTGTTTAACTTGGCTGCAAAAGCATCTCTGTCCCCAGCATGATTATTGCGCGGGCTGCCCCAAGAATCATAAGAAATTCCGGCGACATACACGTTTCCAGAAGGATCTACAGCAATATCGTAGCCCTGGTCAGTACTTGCCCCACCTAAGAATGTATGCCATACACGACCACCGCTGCTGTTTAGCTTGGCAGCAAAGGCATCATGATAACCGCCTCCATATCCTGTTACCGGGGACCCCCATGTAGCTTTGCTGTAGCCGGTCACATATACATTTAAGCTTCCATCCACAGCAATACCGAAACCTTCGTCAACGTTTGCGCCCCCCAAAAATGTGTTCCAAATTCGTCCACCATTGGTATTAAGCTTGACTGCAAATGCATCTGGGCGGCCACCACTGCCAACAAAAGCATTGACCGGGTTACCCCAGTTTGCAGTACTGGTTCCCGTGACATAGATTGTGCCGCCGCCGTCCACGGCAATGGCATGCCCATCATCTCCAGACGTCCCGCCAATAAATGTATTCCAAAGGCGATCACCATTGTTGTTCAGCTTGGCTGCGAATGCATCTGTCCCGCCTCCAGCGAAGCCAATTATCGGGCTGCCCCAGGAACCATAGCTATCACCTGCCACGTAAACATTGCCGCTGCCATCTACAGCGACGCCATAGGCAAAATCAGCACTGGCGGAGCCCATAAAGGTATGCCACACCCGCACCCCACTGCTGTTCAACTTGGCGACAAAGGCATCACTACCCCCTGCGTGGCCGTTACGTGGACTGCCCCATCCTGCATCGCTGTGACCAGCCACATAAACATTCCCGCTCGCATCCAGGGCAATCGCTTCGCCACTGTCTTCCGAAGTTGAGCCCATAAATGTGTTCCAGGCAAAAGATGGATCTATGATCAAGGCATGATCTTGGCTATACGCATCCAAAACAAAAGAAACATCCGAAGCGCCAAAAAGCGGCGAAACTTTGGAAGCCTGAAAGGACACATCAACGGGAATGCGTACCCCGTCAATCTCTTGCCAGGCGATGGGCGCGCTGGCCGTCATCTGCCCTGTTTCGAAAGCAAACACCAGGTTCCCGCTTTTGTCTATCGAGAAGGGCACGTTATACCGCAATCTAATCTGGTTAGGATCTGCTCCTGGCTCGATCAAATATGTGCTGCGAAGAACGCTCCCCGGCGTGCTGTCATAAATCAGGGATATGCCATCCCACAAATTGGTATATCTAACCATCCCAAGGGGCAATGCTTGTCCATCACCATCACCACCTTGATCAGCTGCCGGTATAACACCATCTGTGCCAACAAAAATTTCACGCAGCATATGATCGCCTGTGGCTACATAGACACCTTTCTGGTCGAATCCCAAGGCATGGCCTGCGCTGGTGAACTGCAGCAATTCGACTTCCCCATCTGCATTACTCAAATTGACAATCTGTGTGAATTTCGTTGGATTGAAATTTTCTGCTCGATTAGCTTTAGCGAATTGCGGATTGGTCAATTCCAAACCTAAAGTTAACACCAGAAAAATCAGAATGAAGCAGATAAAACGAAGGCAAGCATAGCGAAAGCGCATAGTTAATTTCCTTCATTATCAACGGGTTTCAATTTCACGAAATTGATCTGTTTTGAATCTATCACCATAACATATTATATCCGATAATGACTGTACGAATAATATCTCACAATTGCTATCATTAGCACAAATAATAGGTCTAGTAAGAGTTGTTCTCCAAAAAGCATCCAACCTATAAATTAGAAGGATGACGTTATGGTTAGGGATATTGATGGGAATCGTTCTTCTTTCAGGCTGTGGAGTCGCTGACTCTCTCTCGGTGGATTCTGAAATCCCCCCAACAGCTACTGTTTCCGCGCAGTCATTCTCAACACCTGTCCCATTCCCAACCCAAACACCTGAACCGACTCCCTTGCCCACCGAGCCCAAACCTACCTGGATTCCGACCCCCTCCGAACTGCCTTTGGGATACGAACAATCTCTTCCCATGGATGGCATTTTTCCGATTTATACGCCATTTTTTGTGGGTGCAGACGAAGCCCCCTTCGACGATGAAGAACTGGTCCTGGGTGTTGCCTGGGGCGGTGAGGCCAAGTCCTACCCCATTACCGTGCTGCGCTTCCGCGAGATGGTCAACGACGAGATGGCCAGCATTCCCATTCTCGTTACTTACTGACCGCTGTGCTACACCGGTCTCGTGCACGACCGGCGCATTGATGGAGAACCCCAAATCTTTGGCAACGCGGGCGGGCTCTATAAATACGCCATGACCTGGTGGGATCATGAGACCATATCCATCTGGTCGCAGCCTACCGGGCGCGCCGTGGCCGGCCTCCTGAAAAGGACAGAGCTGACACTCCTGCCCTCGCAGATGACTTCCTGGAAGAATTGGAAAGAAGCCCACCCCGAAACCCTGGCGATGACCAACAGCTATTCGCAGCTGGGCTTTCGGCGACAAAAATTTGATACTGATTTCGTCATCGGCGTGGTGCTCGCTGACCAAGAAAAAGCATACTACTATGAAGATGTCGCAGCAGATACCGTGCTCAATGATTGGGTTGGGGAATTCCCCATATTGATCTGGGCAGCCAACGATGATTACCGAACATTCCTTCGCAAGGCAGAAGGTGAGACCCTTACCTTCCAATGGGAAGATGGCACCCTGAAGGATACGGCCACAGGATCAACCTGGGATGCGAATCTAGGCATCGCCACTGCCGGCCCTCTCAAAGGTCAGGTTCTGCAGCCTGTTCCCAGCATGACTGCCTTCGATTGGGCCTGGGAAGACTTTTATCCCAGCAGCGAAATCTACCAACCATAGTAAGTTTCTCTCACTCATTTTTTGACACTATCAATCTCGCCCACGGGCAGCCAAGCATCCATATTGCCATAATCACTCTTATCAATCTGGAAGGGGGTCAGGGGTTCGATCTGATCGACTTCGATCAGCACTAGATAGCGCTTGCCAGCCCATCTCTTAATTTGAGCCGCCGTCAACTGTAGTTTGAGTTGGTTCTCGTTCACCAAAGCAATAGACTCTTCCTTAGACATTTTCTCTGAACTGATGACCGACTTGACCCGACATTTTGCTTTTATCAAGCCGCTGCCATCATTCTCTATTAGGTAAAGTACATCATTCGCTTCGACGCGTCCGTGCGGCAGCTTTCGCCCTGCCGCGCCACGGATGAGCATAGTTTTTTCGCCATTGATCAGTTTTGATAATTCCTTGGCTTTGGCATCTACAAAAACCACATGGTCCATATTTTTCCTCAAAAAATGCAAAGAAGTTCAACTTCTTGCGAAGCGCCCCTGATGGGGCATAGAAGTTGAACTTCTTTCTCTAATTCTTATTTCACCGCCACCAAAATATCAAACTCGGACGCATCTGAGTCGGGATTGAAGCGGCGGTCGTAAAGCTCCATATCGAACTTATCGGGATGCAGCTCTACATCTGCCTGGGGCAGCCAGGTTTCATAGATGTACTTGTAGGTTTCACCCAGATTTTGAGCCTTACCTTTGTGGGTGAAAACTGCATACTTGTAAGCAGGGATCTGGCGCACAACCATACTATCGGGGAAGTTGCTGGCGTCAGTGACTTCATAACAAGATACATACTCGAACTGATCCTCAGCAATGCCCTCACCCTGACTAAAACAAGCGCCGTAGTTGCAGTCACCGGTGATATTCTTTATCTCACTGCCACGTGCCATGAATTTGCCCCACATGGCGCTAATTTCCTGATTGAACTCGCCACCTTGTGCGTTTTTGCCAAGATAGGCCATTCCAACGACGGTCATCGCTGGCTTATTGATAAACTTGGGTTGCATAACATTTTCCTTTCGGTCTCTTGCAGATGTATAGATTGATACAGGGATCTTTGCCCGTTCAACAGGGCACTGCACTTCGACCAGACCCGTATGGATCTGCAGATCTTCCTCTGTGCTGATGCCTGTTTCAGGCAGGTAGACTTCTCGACAAGGCCCGGCGATCTTGAAAGCATTCAACTGAGTCCAGGCATACAGGTCGGTGTAAGCCTGAGTGATATCAGCATACTCACCTTCGTGGATCACGGTGGCCATCCTGTCCACGGCTGCCAACTCCCGCAGGGTTATGGGGGATCCTTCCCAGTCTCCTGCCCGCTGACTGGCGCGCGGCTTGAACGGCACAGCCATCTCGATTTCCAGGTCCGATTCGGCATAAGGCAAATCATCCAACAGCGCAAACCAGGGACCCGAGGGTTTGATACGAGCGCGCTCCAGGTAGCCGAGCAACAACTTCTGCAAACTCTGGCGTGCAGGAGTGATAGCCTCTTCGCTGGCAGCCACGGCCCTTGCCGAGAGTACTATCTGAGGGCCAATGCCCTTGATAGCAATCTCTGCCCCTAAGGCCGTATGCTCTCTTTCGAGCTGCCTGAGTCGCATTTCCACTTGCGCCAAACGCGCCTGCTCAGATTCAACCTTTTCAGCCAGTTCAAGCTGCTTCATGCGCAGCATGCCGCGCAGTTCTGCTGTGGAGAGATTCTCGTCTATCAGTTGCGCAACCTGATCGAGAGAGAATCCCAAATCCTTGAGCGCCAGAATGCGGTTGAGCCGCGGCAGTTGCTTGAGTGTGTAGTAGCGGTAGCCATTATAGCGGTCAATATGGGCTGGCTGCAGCAAGCCCAACTCGCCATAGTGATGCAGCGCTTTGACAGTTACATGCGCCAGTTTTGAGAAGTCGCCGATCTTGATCATAAGTCTACTCGTAGTCTAGAAGTTCAACTTCTCTGAGAAGTTGAACTTCTTTCAAGCCAGTTACTGAGGCCTTCAGTGTGCTAAGTATAGACCCTCCGGTAAGGGGAGAGTCAAGGGCAATTTAGGCCCAATTATATCCTTTGAAATATACTCAAAAAACAGGTCTGTGCGGCGCTTCGCGCTAGCACAGACCTGTTTTTTGAATACTACTCCCTTCCTGGGAAGGGGGATAAAGGGGGATGGGATTTTACTCTTCGAAAGGCACTTCAACAATCTTTTCTTGAATCTCCGCATGCAAAGCCGCAATCTCAGCTTTAACAGCTTCAACAATCTCGTCCTTAGCAATCATGCGTTTCTCTTTCTGATCGCGGCGTTTGAATTCTATTTGACCCTTCTCGAGCCCGCGCCCACTGACCGTCAAACGGATGGGCATACCGATCAAGTCGGCATCATTAAATTTCACACCAGGGCTCTCATCGCGGTCATCGAAGAGCACTTCGATGCCTTCGGCTAAAAGTTCATCATAGAGTAAGTTGGCTTCTTCTTGACTGGCACCACCGTCTTTTTTGCTCAGCAGCACAACCAAATGCACCTGATAGGGAGCAACAGTAATCGGCCAGATCAAGCCATAATCATCATTATGTTCTTCAGCTACCGATGCCAACAGGCGCCCGCTGCCAATGCCATAAGAGCCCATGATGACCGGCTTCTCCTTACCATCCTTGTCCTGGAAGGTGCAGCCCATGGAGTCGCTGTAACGTGTGCCCAATTTGAAGATATTGCCCACCTCCACGCCGCGGATTTCATTGAAGGATCCGCCGCAGTTCAGGCAGATATCGCCTGCCCGGGCGGCGGTCAGGTCAGTGACGATATCTGCCTGATAATCACGTCCTAAATTGGTATTGAGCATGTGGTGGCCAGCATCGTTGGCGCCTGCAACCAGGTTATTTGAATCGGGGATCAGATCATCGACAACGACAACCACCGGCAAATAATCATTGGTTTCCGGCAGTCCAATCGGTGAGGCATAGCCAGGAACGGCGCCAATGGCTACGATTTCTTCCTCAGTGGCGGGGCGTAACTCGCTGGCAGCCAGGGCGTTGACCAGCTTGGTCTCGTTGAGATCCATATCGCCGCGCACTATGGCAAAGACAAACTTCTGGATGCTGGATTCACCCTCGGGGATATCGGCCACCATGAAGATCGCTTTGGCCGTTTTGGCTTCGGGGATATCGAGGAATTCGGCCAGTTCAGCGATGGTCTTGCTGTCAGGCGTAGCCACCTTTTCTAGCGCAAGCTCATCTTCCTTAACAGATGTTTCCTTCTTAAAAAGAGCCACATGGCGATTGGCCGCATAGCCGCAGTCATCACAGATCAGTAGCGTGTCTTCACCGAAGGATGTCAGATACATGTACTCGTGGGCCATTTTGCCGCCCATCATGCCCACATCTGACTTGACAGAGATCACAGGGATACCGCAGCGGTGGAAGATATTGAAGTAAGACTGATAATGGGCTTCGTACTGCTTATCGAGGCCCTCCCAGTCGGCATCCAGGCTGTAGCTGTCCTTCATGGTGAATTCACGCACGCGGATCAGGCCGGCGCGCGGGCGCGGGTCATCGCGCCACTTGGTCTGGATGTGATAGATCAACACCGGCAGTTGGCGATAAGAATGGATCTCCTTGCGAGTCAGGTTAGCGACAACTTCCTCGTGGGTCATCGCCAGAACCATATCGCGTTGATTTTTATCTTTGAAGCGTCCCATTTCTGAGCCGATCTGATACCAACGCTCGGTTTCTTGCCAAACTTCGGCAGGATGCACCACAGGCATGGTCATTTCCTGGCCTCCAATGGCGTTGATCTCATCACGCATGATATCTTCGATCTTGGTGATCGATCGCTTGGCCATAGGCATGGCCGTGTATATCCCCGCGGCCAACTGGCGAATAAATCCCGCCCGCACCAATAATTTGTGGCTGGGCATTTCCGCATCCGCGGGGGCTTCACGCAACGTTTGGCTAAAGAGTTTCGACATTCTCATAGGTACCTCCGGTGAAACTATATGATAACTGGTAGAAAGCTAATCTTTTCTCCAGCGCTCATGTGCTGGAGTAGCGAGTGGATGAGCGGATTTCATCCACTCGCATAAAAAAACCCTCCGGCTTTGACAGTCCAGAGGGTAGTTCAGTTTGATGGATGAATTTCTTCCAACCAACCCCAAAAGACCATAAGCCTATCTTGGCTTGCGGTTGCTAGGGACGGGGGTTGGGGAGAAGTGTTTGTACTGCATAACGAGAAATAGTTTACCAGAGGCTGAATTCATGTCAAGACTCAGTGGGGCACCTCATCTTGCCCATTATTGGGTGGGTAGGTGCAGGAGCCATCATCTGTGTCCGCAGAGGCGTCGTAGTTTGTAGCTGAAGGATCAGTACATCCTAAAACGGGTTCAGGACAATTACTTGGATCCCTGTCGCAGGGAGAAATCTCTGGGTTGACCAGCCCAGTAATTCTTTGGCCCTGAAGAGCAATAGTGCCATTGACGAGAACATCAGCGCAGCGATGTTTCACTCCGCCAATAATCTCTGTTTGAGTTAATATATCGTTCCATGTCAGAGTCGATGGACTCCAAACCCGAATGATTGTATTGCTCCATCCCGATGGCAAAGGAAAGCACACTCGGACCTTCGTCCAGGTATTAGACAAAGTCACCACCGCAGAATCAATATTGTCATACCCCGGTGGCGCTGGTGCGAGATTAGCGGGTACGGGCAGGGATCGCCGTACGGGGGCTCCGGTATCGATTGTTCCTACTTGATTTGATCCTGCCCAAACAGAATTTGCCAAAATCAACTCAAATAACATCACGAGTGTGACCACTCCAAGCATCTTCTTCATCTCTGCACCTGCCATTTTCCTCTTATTGCATTAGCATTCATCTACTCATCCTATTCACTTTCGTTTAGCAAGTAAATAGTACAAAGGTATGCTTCCACATTATCGTTTATTTGGAGAGCGTAAAACAAATTCACAGGTACTCGAAGCAAACATTAATGTATAATGAGAGAAATCGAACTTCCAGTTTAGGAGAGCCAACATGCATTTACAACGAAGATCTACTATCGGGATAGTCACTGTTGTTATATTGATAATTGCAACTTTAGTTTCCATTAGCCAACCGACATTGGCAAAGCAATCCGATGCAGATATCGTGCAAAATTCGATCAATATTTATCCGCCCCCACCAGATGTTCTAAAAATCCAACCTTTACCGATTCTCGAGCCTCCCCACCAAGAAATCAAAACGGCACCGGATGGCGCAGAACTCGTTTATGTTCATGCCGGCGAATTTACAATGGGGAGCCTATTCCTTGATGAGCAGGCGTATCCAGACGAACATCCAATTCACATCGTACATCTCGACGGCTATTGGATACATAGAACCGAAGTAACCAATGCCATGTATTCAGAGTGTGTTTTGAATGGACCATGTAAAGGCCCAGAAACTGAGGAAACGGGACCGTTCACTTCGCCGCAATATTACGATCCCGAGTTCGCTAACCACCCAGTTGTAGGTGCTAGTTGGTATCAGGCCGTAACCTATTGCGAATGGATCGGCGGACGCTTACCCACTGAAGCAGAATGGGAGAAAGCTGCACGCGGTGATGAAGCACCTACGTATCCTTGGGGCAGTGACCAAGTTTCTTGTGAAGTGGCAAATTACGAAGGTTGTATTGGAGAAACCGAAGAAATCGGCAGCTATGTACCCGGTCAAAGCCCAAATGAGGTTCTTGATATGTCTGGCAATGTCCGCGAATGGGTGTATGATTATTTTATCGACACATATTATGCGTACTCCCCTTATCACAATCCACCTGGGCCCAAGGAAGGTACCTATCGAGTCGTGCGCGGCGGGAGTTTCAATGATAGTGAACGTGGTATCCGTACTACCGTCCGTTATCCTGAGATACCAGAAAACACACAAGATGACCTCGGTTTCCGTTGTGTGGTTCTTGAGCCTGAAAGAGTGCCTTCATGTCAATTGAGCTATGCTGCGATGTGCCCACCTTATTCAGGGAACAGCAGTGGATCAGCGCCGGGGCAACCGAATTTCGGCGGCTCCTCGCCAGACCCCAATCGTGTCGTCGTCGAATTTAGTTGCGTTGGCCCTAGTATTCAACAACTAAACTTGAATATGCGCCAGAACGTAACCGGTAGTGAGCTTGTCACTGTCAATGATCAAAACTATGCCTGTGAGACAAATTCCGACTATCCTGATCGGTTATTCTGTAACGGACCCTCGGCTAGTCAAGGGGAAGAGAATTCCATAACAATATGTAGTGAGGGTGGTCAAGATACTCCCTGCCCACCAGGCCATTTCTATGATACGGGCCTAGAAACGTGCACTCCATATGGAGGCGATTACCCAGAAAATAATTGCCCTCCAGGCACTTTCTTTGATACGGGCACCGAAACATGCCAACCTTCTTCTGGTGATGGGTCGATTGGACAATGTCCAATCGGATATTTCTACGACACTGGTTCTGAAAGATGTGTGCCCTCAACTGGGAATGAGGGAGAAGGTGATTGCCCCGAAGATTATTACTTTGACACAGGCATGGAAACCTGCATGCCTGCACAGAGTGATGGCGGTGGCAGTACCTGCCCATTAGGGTACTACTTCGACACCAGTTCCGAGCAGTGTATGCCAACTTCGGGGGGAGAATGTCCTTTAGGATCATACTATGATACGATGCTCGAAGATTGTGTGACCACGACGGGAAATGCCTGTCCCACCGGATACTACCTTGCCCCAGAGTCAGAACAATGTGTACCCACGACAGGTGGCGAGTGTTCCCAAGGTTTTTATTTCGACCCGTATACAGAACAATGTATACCAACAACCTATTCAGGGAATGGGTGTGGGGCTGGCAGTTATTTCAATGCCCAATTGAATTGTTGTACACCCTACAGTAATAATATGGGCTGTGCAGAGGGCTTCACTTACGACACCGGATTAGGGTACTGCAATCCACAACCTGGTAGTGGGAGCGATTGTCCCAATGGCTATTATTTCGATACAGGGATTGAAGAATGTCGATCTAGCGGGGAAGAAAACACGCAGTGTCCGACTGGATATTTCTTCGACACCGGTATGAATTCCTGCCAACCCAGTAATTCAACCTTCATGACTAGCACCGGATCACCAGGGTATGGTTGCCCTGAAGGAAGTTATCTGGATCAATACAGCGGCACATGCGTACCTGGTCCTAGCCAATCTTCCGGGGAAGATTGCCCCAATGGCTATTATTTCGATACCGGATCAGAAAGCTGTCTTGGAACAAGCAACAGTTGTCCTGTTGGTTATTACTTCGATGCATCTAGCGAGCAATGTGGTCCTACTACAGGAACATCAAGCGGATGCCCAGAAGGCGCCTATTTCAATAGTTGGTTTGCATGCTGTTCGCCGACGAATGACGGAGGCAGGCAAGGTTGTCCCCAAGGATATTACTACGACACCGGACTAGGTTACTGTGTCCCACCTCCAGACCAAAGCAGCAATTGCTCAGATGGCTATTATTACGACACAATGTACGAGCGATGCATGTCAACAGGTGACGACGGTGACCAAACACAATGCCCCACGGGTCAATTCTACGATACCGGATTGGGATATTGTTCGCCACCCCCTAGTGGAGAAGGTGATTGCCCTGAAGGATATTTCTACGATACAGGCTTCGAAACATGCGTCCCCAATGGTGACAACAATCCAGGAAACGGAACTCGTTGCCCAGAAGGATACTTCTATGATACCGGACTTGAAACTTGTGTAGCAGGTTCAGGAGGCCAGGCATCTCGATGCGTAAACCTAGTACACCGTGCACAACGGTGTGCCACACCAACGCCTGTAACTTGTCCAGGAGGTCAAGAATATAACAGCAGCACAGGTCAGTGTGTCGTTCCCAATTGCAATAAAGGAGAGATTTGGGATACTAGCCTGAATGAGTGCACGGAGAGACCAGAAACGGAAGAAGATGATCCTGGTTGCGGATCCTACAGCATGAGTGAATGCGGGAGTGGAAATAACTGTTATTGGGATACGTATTACAACCAATGCGAGGGAACGCCCTAACTAACAATGCAAAAGTAGAAGGCACGGATAAAAGATCGCGTGCCTTCTACATTGTTTGATCTACACCTTTCAAGCGAGAATCTATCCCATAAAAGCTAATACCATCTGATATTGCGAGAGTTTTTCTTTCGCAAATCCCCCCTTTTCAAAGATTCCACCAAACTCCTCGGGGAATATTGCCGGCACGAGCCAGGTTTTCTCGGGATATTGTGCGAATAATCCCTTGAGCAATTTATCTCCTTGCCCTTTTTTTTGTGCATCGGGCATGATCAACATGGAGCGCAATGAGATCTGCGGGGCTTCAGGAGATGAGATTGCGACATATGCATCTTTGTAGGCATATGC